>Ga0214545_1004233_pt1 | contig 26964 bp, 10 predicted proteins | sample CNSS4metaG_FD_160064 | JGI IMG/M metagenome (GOLD analysis project Ga0214545, IMG submission 160064) | Root nodule microbial communities from cowpea collected in UCLA plant growth center, Los Angeles, California, USA - CNSS4 | ecosystem: Host-associated > Plants > Roots > Nodule | place: USA... | reverse complement strand
TGCACAATTTGTTTCACTTCCTTGTAAAATTCACAGATATTTTTATGATCTGTCTTTCAATGTATTTTCTATTTCAATTTTGAATTTATACACGACCCTTGCTTAGAAACTACTCCAAATGCTTCCAAGTTCCATCAACAAGTTAAGCATCGAATGGCAATATTTTATTTGAAACTTTTAAGGACCAATTAATCTAGCATATATACATGCATGGTAGATAACGACTAACTATACATTTTGGTAATGAATGAAATTTAAAACGACGTTAATATGTTGGTTACCGTGTGTTTTAAGAGATTGGTTAAAACTCGTAAATAGAAGTTTTTTTTTTTAATTTTAAAATGTTATTTAAAATGATAAAAGGTGGTGTATTTTAATAAATTATGTTTCTTAAGAATTAAGAGAGTTGGTAGAATTTTTAGAAGAAGAATAAAAAAATTGAAGAAGAGAAGGAAATAATAATATTTTTGATGTTGGATCTGCGAGAGTAGTATTTAAAACAGTAAATTTGTGAGTTTGAGGGAGATGACGTAAGAGTTTAGAAATGTGTAACGAGGAGAATATGTGAAGAGAGACGTGGCAGGGAAAGAGAAGTAGATGTGGCACGTAGCATAGGCACGTGTAGAGCGTTGAAAGAAGGGGAACAGGTGGGTCGTGTAGAGTGGGGGTGTGGCTGTGTACACTACTAGTCTTTGGGAAAAGCGCTCTCTCTAATTTGTCCTTTGCGTGAATAATTAAAAAATTGAATTGAAGTAAAAATAAGCGATTCCCAAAGTCATAAAACTATGGAACAAGTCATGCCATGCATTATCATCAACATGATGGGTGTGGGGCCCAAAGCGTCGATGGTATTGGGAAGTGGGCCCTTGTCTACGAAAACGACAAAAGAATCTCGTTTCGAAAAAAGTTAAAAGAATTTATGACGTCAAATCAGGTCCTGGAGTGAGAGGCAAGGTTTTTGGGAAAAAGCAAAACCGCAGGTTTTGGTCCAGTGGGAAAACAATACTCCTACCAATGCTTTTCCACTTACATTCATGGCACGTTACTACACGCACCTCCAAGGTAAATGATTAGGAATAACAAATAAATCTGCACATGTGGTTTTTTTTTTTTCAGTTTACCCATTTTTTTTCTTCTAAATCTAAAATTATTGATTTATTTTATTACATCGTAATATTTAAGTATCAATTTTGAGTATTCATTTCTGTAAGTTTAACCTAAAATTTATATATTTTTTATTATTAATTTCATTATATGTTTATAGTGTTGCACAATTTTTTTTATTTATTTATTAACGGTTTAGCTATATAACGGTTTACCTTGTTTAATAATTATTAAGCTTGCTTAAATCCCATTATACTTTTAATCTCTACATTTGCTAAACTGATAAAAGTTGTAGTTATTTCAAAATTTTAGTTAGGTGTAATTGTATATTTTTTTCTGTAATTATTTAAATTTTCTAATTATTATTTGATATTTTATTTTATGATTTATATAATTATAACATCCTTAAAGGTATCTTAGAAGAATGAAGAAGAAAAGTGTATTCAATTTCCACTTCTAAACTATGTAAACTATTAAATGCACCGGAATCAGCCTCACATTTGTCCTTAATTAATATGTATGAAATATTCGATAAGCATTGATTTTTACATATATGAGTATATATATGTTACCTGATAAATATATTACACAAATTTCATATCCGACAAAAATAAAGAAACAAATGAAAATTAATATAAACTGTTACTTTCGAGAGAAAAGTACGTATATAGTGAAACTCATCATCCAATCTTATCCCATTAATAATATTCTATGTTTAGATTTGAAAAAAAAAAAAACTTCTTATGTTAAAATTTACTTATATTTAAATTAAATTACATTTTTTTCTTTTGGTTAACTTCTAAAAAAACTATCTAAAAATGTCCATCTTCTTGAATTTTTGGATCTTAAATTGTGTTTTCAAATTTTAAACAAAGGATACCACATAGTCACATTCACAATTAAATGTAAAATAATTAATTTTGTTGACAAAATTTTCAGTATAGAATAATATAATAATATAACATATCAATATATAAATTCGGGTGAAGGATAGAAAATATAAAATATAATAAAATAAATATACACGTACTTTCAATCAAAAATAGTTTACCATAATCTGTTAGAAACTATATTTAATATTATATTCAGGAAATCGTTAAAAAAGTAAGAACATTATTATAATTTTTTATTTTTAACTCAATAATATTGCAGATAATTTAAGGTTCGTAATTTTTATTTAAAAAATGTTTGAATGTTTAAAAAAAATATATATTTGTTAGATAGTATCTTGTTTTAAAATGTTAAATTTCATTTTTAAGAGCTCCGTTTTTTTTTCTAAATTGTTAAGTATTTTGTTTGTAACATCCCATTTTAATACATAATATTAAATAAAATATTTTATTATGAATATTCAGAAAATAAATAATTCAATGTATATGATATATTAGTACAGTTATATCAGCTAGACTACAATAACATCACACGCATACATATTCAAGTTACTATATTATGCTTCTATTACTAAATTATACCTAACAAAATTTAATATTGTTCAACCATCCAAACTAGTGGCGCCTTAATCACAAGAAGTACCACTACACCTACACTTTCATATATTCACATTAATAAGGTGATCATCGCAAAAAAAAACAAATGCCACAAAGAAAGGAACACAGAAGAAGGGAAAACTAGTTAAATCAAATGATACAAATGCATTATAAAACAATCCATATGCATATAAGTTTACGGTTCGAAATATACAACAAAATCACTTAACATGTCATATTATAAACTAAACTCTTTTAGACTCAATATTATTTGTGTACCTGATCGATACTATTTAGGTGCGGAACCAGACGGTCTCAAGAACCCTCTTTGTCGAACCTCCTCCTGTTCCTCCCTGGACTCCTCCTGAGACTCCCAGTCGTCTGCACTCCCAGCCGTCTGCACTCCGGGGGTGGGGGTACCTGCAAGCACTCCGACGCTCAAGTTAGAGAGTGATTGATATGGACAGTAGTAGGTTAATAAGAAAAGTGTACCTTTACCTGTTCACTAGGCCTTAATTTATACTGATTTCTTAATGGACCCGTTATTAATATTTGTGGGCTGTTTGTATTTGAGGATCGATTCCTTCCCTTTCCGACTGAGGTTACACGCAGCAGTTCTTTCCTTATTGGCAAGAATTGTTCTTCTATGCCTTTAATAAAGATCAGTCCTTTCCATTCCAAAGTATGTCCGTCTGTACTTCTCACATATCAGCTCCTTCCTTCTTGGTCGTCTGTATTTTTTGAATATCAACTCCTTCCTTTTTGGGGTTCGACCGTTTGTACTTCTCACATATCAACTCCTTCCTTATTGGGGTTTGTACTTCTCAAATATCAACTCCTTCCCTTCTTAGCTGTCTGTACTTTTCGAATATCAACTCCTTCCTTTTTGGGGTTTGATTGCATGCTGCCCCTCTGTAACACATGTCCCGCCTACTACCCCTTGGGCCGGGGTGTACTCGGCCAATAGGGCCGGGAAGTACACGGCCACTGCGCTTACTGGGCTGTCAGCGTTGTGCTGGATCCAAGCCCTCGCGGTTGGGCCATCACGTGGGGACGCCCCTGTCTGGGCCGGGATGATCCCGGCCAGTTTCTTCTTGTTGGGCCGAGTACTACTCGGCCATACACTAACAATTTGGATATGTGCACTTGTGCCAAGCTAGTGAAGTCATGCACTTGTAGTAATGTAACATGCTCTACTAAGCTACCACACATAAGAGAACCTCTTTCACAATCATAAGAATAATAGAATCATCCTTATGACACGACCTCCTATTACTCTCCCTAAGCACCCTCCTCTATATGAGTATGAATAGTTAGTAAAGTTCAGGATAACCTCACAAAATGGAACAATATTGATTGTCAAGGCACACCCTAGTGAAACACATTACCAATGAGATTTCCTCCTTGGGAAATACCCTACAATCACTCAAAACATACCCTTGTTTCATGATACAAACTATTCATTTCATAAGTTGTAATTCACATTTGCCCCCGACACACCAAAATTGAGCATACAAAATAATTATTAGACTTTAATGTATTCCCCCAGCTAAATCATCTATTCGCTAGGCGAAAATTGCACAAATGTCCACTCTCGCCCAAAGACCGAATGGCTCGCTCAGCGAATAAATCATTGGAATTTATAAAGGTAAATTTCTCTAAAATTCATTCAGCGATTGTATTCTCGCTCAACGACTACAAAGTCAGTAAGCTCCATGGCTTTGGATTCACTTAGCGAGTACATTCTCATCGAGCAAGTCTACATGCTTTTGCAGAACCTGATTTTGTACAATTATGTCATTCTAGTCCCATCTAAGTAGTCAAATAGTCATTCCAAATGTCAAAAACATACCAAACCCAAATTCATCACAAATATGAGTACCAATTGATCTCAAATATAATACCAAATCAATCAATATTTAAGAAAGAAAAAAATATCATCATACCTAAAACCCATAATTCACACATCATGTATCATTCACAAAACATATGCACAATCAAATCACCGTACAATCATGCAATTAGTAATTCCAACATGTTTATAACTTAAAAATAGTGCAACTAGCTTCCCTTACCTGTTATCAAACTTAAACAACTCTAAAAATACCAAACACCTCTAACTCCACATGATGTCCTATCTACACATAAAAATGTCACGGAAACAATCATACATAACATACAATTATGATCACTTATCAACATAGACTCATACTCATGATTAAAAAGACGCATGCAACCAAAGAACATGCAAAGGCAAAACAAATTGAACCGAGAAGAGGGGTAGAAAACTAACTTACACAAACGAAGAAACTGATAGGTGCAAATTGAAGAGTCTGTCGCGAAAATCAATCTTACGGTCTCGGTTCTTCAATCAGATGATGAGAGAGAAATAACTTTTGGAGAGAAGTTAGAGAAAGAACTCTAAAAAAGTAATTTCTAGAAAAAATATGTGTTTTAAAATAATAAAATTCTTTTAAATCAATTCTATTTATAATACAACCTTTTAATATTAAATTAACCAAATTTTATTATTTTTAAAGCACTATCATTTCTAAATCACCATCTTATAAGATTTCACATTGTTTATTATTATATTTTATTGTGAGATTTATAATTAAGACGTTGAATACTATCCTAATTATTATGCAAAAATATAAAGACGAATATTGCAGTAACAGTAGTCAGGAAAATAGAAATCTCGTCGTTTGATCTCCTAAATTCAGGAAAAGAGAATAAAGAAACACTGTACAAATCTCCATGCTCTCAAAGTAGCTTTTTAATACAGAAAATTAAAAAACAAATAACGTGTGTTTTATCAGTTAAGAAAATACCATTTTGTTTTCATGCATGGAAATGCAATATATCGGTATAAAAATAATATTTTAAAATAATGGTGCAATGTTTATAAAAGAAATCCAATTAAACTTAGTAATGCTGGAAATTCCTTTACGAGTCTAAGCTAACATATATAGCTAAATATTAATTTCCATTTAAAAACAATAAAGTATAGATGAAGATTTACAACACTTCCATCAAAGAGACTTAACGGTATGATGTTAAAAATATTTGTTTCCGTGCATATTTATAACTAAAATTACATTGAAATTTAAATAAATATTTATAATAAGCAATAATTAATTACTTTTACAGTAAAGAACCAGGTAGAGTATAATGATATTCAATATGTAATAACTATTACTAGTTATTAATTATTTTTATGTAGATGTTTTTAAATTATGGTATTAAAATAAATTTATTATGAAGAACGATATTTAGAATTTGATTATACTTGGATAAATTTAATTTAACTAATATGGTCAAATATTAATTTTGTTTTTGGAAACAATGATTTAAAAGAAAACACTTTTAAAGTGTAGATACAAGTTTAGAATAAGGTGCATTTCTTTCTAGATGAAGTACTAATAGTATTGAAAAATATCTGTCTCCTTGATTTTTTATAGCTACAATTTATAATGAATATTAAATAAAGATATTTAGTAAATATTTATATATAAAGATGACATAGACATATTTTAATTACTCACATATTAATGACTCATGTACAAATATTACATGAAAAATATATAATATTAAATACTATTCCTCCTTTCTTGAAGTTACCAGGAGTGGTGTTTTTCCTTACTATGTTTGTCTAATTCCTTTTCAATGAGTTTCCATTTCTTGCAAAAGCAATACAACACATGACTCGCGAGAGAGAAAACAATGCGAAAACTAATTTTACAGCATGTCAATTTTCCTTTCAAACCGCTGTTAGAATTAATTGACGAATTAATTCTATTAGTGACTCATTTGAAATATTATGATGGGTCCAATTGTGATTTAATAAAAAATATTAAGACTTATTAGTTATTATTATGAGAAGTGATAATAAAATAAAATAAAGATAAAGATAAAATAAAACGAACTTGATGGACGTTGGTATAAAAGGAATTGAGGTTCTGTCTCTGGCCATAAGGTTCTTTTCACAGTAACCCATCAAGAACGTGTGAGAAGAAAAAGAAAGATAAAGAGATAGATTGGAAAACGGTGGTTGAAGAACACACAAAATTATAAATTGAAGAACGCATATTCACAGGATTTATCATAGATCAAGGTTAGTGCTCTATTATGATTTATCGTGTGAGAATTATAAATCTTAAAGATCCTTAATTAATTTTACATGTGATATCAGAACAAGATTGTAGGATAAGAAATTTATAAGAGAAATTACTAAAGATCCTTAAGAGAAATTAAAATCTCACATACACACGCAAATCTCAATGATATATCACTAAAAGAGAATAATTTGACATTTAAGAAAAAAATATTACCTAAAACAAGCTGATGATATTATCCAACACTTTGATGTTTTCTAAGTCGTATCAACTAATTAAGAAAAAAAAATCTAAAAACTTAAAAATTTAATATAGAAAAGTGAAGAAAGATAATGAAATATAAAAAATTACTACAATTTTAATTTATATACTATTTTAACCTTTACTCTTCTAAAACCATTCCTATTATATAAACAGAAAACCTCCGTGTTTAATAATAAATAACTATATAATTATTTATAGTTAGATCACAGAAGACATCATGATTTAAGTATTTTTAAATTAACATTAAATATACTTTTTTAATAATATTAACTATTTTTAGACTCTTTAAGTTCCTTTAAAAAAAAAAAAACTATATAAACTCAGTCTGTTACAACTTTTCTGAGAAAACATACTTATTTTCGCATAGTAGTTTATAGCAATAAAAACTGTATAAATAAGTAATAAATGCATGGACTGCATGCTAAGGCATACTAATAATTTTTAATGAACTGTTTAAGTATTAATTATTTATGAGTTATCTGTTATGTCTTAATTTTATTAATAATGTATGAATGCGTTATTTTATATTTTTATTAATATAAATATTTTTATCTCTCTTTTATGTTACTTAAATTTAATGAAAATTGTTTAAAATAAATCTTGAATTAAATACTTTTCAGTTGGTCAAATAATTTAAGGTTTTATTTTTCATTCATTCGTAAATACTTTTAAAACAATTCTAATGGAACTGTATACAGTGAATCTGAATTATTACAGAATTCATTACTCTTCATTCATCAAATTAAACACATGTTATTAACCAGGAGAACAGTCTGTACAAAAATGATTGAACTTTATTATGCTTTTCAATTTTACATTACCCAACTCATAATTGCCTTGTGAGCATGCATTTGATCCGAGAAAGTTGTTTGTGCGGAAATTATATATATATATATATATATATATATATATATATATATATATATATATATATATATAAAATTTATTAGTATGAAAGTATTTAGTTATTTTAATTTTTTTATTGTCTGATCACTTTTAACTTTAATTTGTTTTGATCTAATTAAATTTAAAGAAGAGTTATTGGTTTATTTTCTCGAGGCTTAATTTTGAAAGATTCATTGTATTCACATTTATTTTTTAAATACTTTTTAAATTAAAATAATAATTTTATCAATTTGATCATGCTTTTAAATTTAATTATATTTTAGTTATAAAATTGTGTACAAGATAAATAACAATTATTTATAATAAAATTGTAGAAATTATTTATATTTAATTTTATAATAATAATTAATTTATTATTTTTAATTATCATAAAAAAGTAAGAATCGAACATATGTTTACACTCGAAAATAATAATAGAGATCCAACTTTCAAATATTTCAATCTTATATAATTTTAAATAAATATATATACTCATAAATAACATATACTCATAAATAACTATAAACTTTGTAATAATATAATAAACATGTAAAGTATAAAAAGCAATAGTATCATAAATTTATATGTGAGTTTTTTAAATTCAATTTAATTTGATTCAATAAATATTTTTAATATTTTTAATTTTTTATTCATTGAATTATTAAATAGATTACATTTAAATGTTTTTATTTTTATTTATTTTCTTCAAAATTTTGAAAATAAACAAGTAAAAATTTAATTGAAAAAAATAAATTATATAGTTCAGATAATTAAAATATAAATTAAATTGATTATTGCGATGAAACAGGAAATTTAATAAAATAATTAAATAACAAAAAAGTAATTAAGCCATGATTTAAAATATATTGATTTATGGAAAAGTACACCAGGAACAGGGGCAGTGTGTCTGTTACGTTTAGGCGAATTGCACGAGTTTGGGCCCGCACTTTTCTTACCCTCCCACATCAATTTTACACGCACGCGCGCCACAGGGAAGGAAGAGCGCGAGTGAGACCAACTTACTCACATATATGCCTACTTTGGTTCAAAATAGGACCTACCATTTCCGAGAGGGAAAGATCTTTTCTTTCTGCCAAAAACAGCCCCCTTTTTCTCCTTGAACTACAAAATGTCACTTTTTAGTGTAATTTAGAACAGTTATTTTTAACCATAATTACTATTTATTAAAAATATTTTTTTAGTGAAAATATTCTTAATTAATTAATTATCATCTTTTAGTTGAATTGTAGTAATTTTAAAGAAGTTAATTCCATGGGGGTGGTATCCAATATTTTATTTTGAAATACAGATTTCAAAACAAAATGAAGTTAAATTAGTTATTTTAATTTTAAAATTTTAAGTGACATCATAATTAATATTTATCTTTAATAGTACATAATGAAAAAAAAACAGATTAAATATAACCTTAATAAATATATAATAAACAGAAATTTATAATGAACTCATCATAGTTACCGCCATATAAACATATATAGAAATTAGTTGTATATAAAAATAAATATATTTATAAAATTTGATGAGTTATAATTAAAATTACCCTACAAATAGAAAGTGATGAAAAGTAAATGCAGTAAAAGTATTTGATGCTCTGGCAGTTTGAAGTGAAAGTAAGTGAGAATGTAATTTACATTAACTTTGGTGGCAACTGTGAATCCCCCCAATCATACAATTCCTAAAAAATTCACAAATTTGAACGGTCTTGATGCAGGTAGTTTCAGCCAATAGATTCACCCTCAAGGATTCCTTGAACCAAACCTGCCGCTGTTTGTTTCTCTCTCTCTCTGGTCTTCCATTACCCCATCAACCCTATTTATAAAACCATCTCCTTCCACTCTCTTCTACACTCCCCAATCCTTCTCTGAACATCACTTCCCAGACCAAACCCTAAATTAAATTCATGTGCTCCTCAAGGTCTACCACTCCATCAAGACCTTCTTACCTGGAACAAGACCACGGCTTGGCTTCCTTAACCGACATGGATGCTTGCCATCGAGCCAACAATTTCGTATCTAGGTCCATGACCATGGGTTACGCCACCTCCTACACCAGAACCGGATCAAGGAACACCCTTCCCGTTTTCTCACCGAGATCTAAGACATTCCACGACACCAGATTCGAGGATCAACACTCTCACTTCCTCGCCGCTTGTTTCCTCTGTAAAAAACCACTCGGAGACAACCGAGACATCTTCATGTATAGGTCAGTCACCCACCCAAAACAACACCCTTTGTTACAAAAATCCTTTTTTTTCTTTTAATTTTTTGGTGGGTTACCCAAAGACCCTTTTGGTTGCGAATTAGATCTGATCGGGATTATAATTGTTTTTTGCAGAGGGGACACCCCGTTTTGTAGCCAGGAGTGCAGGCAAGAACAAATAGATATAGACGAAGCCAAAGAGAAGAACTTGAACCTTTCTTCATCGATGAAGGCTTTGAGAAATAAGGAACAAAGAAAATCGACGACGTCGCCAAACAAGGCGCAAGGCTACTCGTTCCGTACGGGGGCAGTTGCGGCGGCTTAGTTAGTTGAAGAGGTACATAGGATTCCTCGAACGAACGGAACTGAAGCAGTATTCCCGGAAAAGGAAAGAAAACACTTTTAAGAAAAAAACTGTGACCCAGAAAAAAGATACTTTTTCTTTCCACAAACAGGGGTGAAGAGAGAGGAATGGAAGGTACAGGGGAGTTTTGTGAATGTGGCTGTAAATGTGTTATACGTGTTCAAGTGTTGGGTGCTTACAGTGCGAGATCCTCTCAATCAAATGGCTCAAATTTTCGGGTTTGCTTTTTCTATTTCTTTTTTCTTTGGAATCAAGGGTTTTGGTTTTTGTTTCCTTTTGTATATCACCCTACCTTGTTGAGTTATAGGGCTTGTGGCAAATAGTTTCAGTTTTTAAAAAAGATGAAACTGAATACAGTGGAAACTTTCTTTCCTTTGGCCTTTCTCCTGTGTTCTGTCCTTGTTCTCATGTGTGTTGATTCGGTGAGAGGTGAAGAAGATGGCAACCGGGTTTTCGTTTATTTCCCAAAGTTCACTCCTAAATATTCTGTGTGATATCGTGATTATAACTTATTATGATCATATAACTTATAGAAACTATAAACTTTTTCATATAATTTATAAGTATGTTAATTTAATGAAACTCCTCCCAAAAAACAGTAAATTCTTCTCTAAATGAATTTAAGACTGAGAATAGGGTATGTTTAGTTGAATATATTTACAGTTTAAAAAAAGAGAAAAATTTCAATATTTAACTGAATAAAAACATTAAATGGTTGATTTTTGTTTAAAAGTTATTTTCTATGGTTCACTTTAACTGAACAAAAACATCATTTTACGCATTTTCTTACACATTTTAAAAAAGTTTAATACACATATCCCTAAAATATTCATAAGTTGTGTTTTGAAATCAATAATTTTATTAATAGTAATTTGTGGTTGAACGGTAATAGCATATTTTTTATTATTATAAATATCTGCATTATTTGCTTACACGTTACTGGTTAAATGTTATCTAAGCGTACAGATTTAATTCTTCTATAGCTGAATAAATATCTTATTTTAAGACGTATCAATAATAAAATATGTAATAAAATTTAATCTTTTTCTTGAAGATGAAGTGTTTTGAGATGATTTTAATTTTTGTTTTATCATAACTTTAATCTCCTAAGGGAGCACAATAAATGAATTTTAATGTAAAATATGAAGAAGGCATCTTTTCTAAAGCAGTTGATCTTGTTTAATTTTATGATTTGCTAATATTTGTCTAATTCTAATTTATAATTAACACTTTTTTACAATAAATTTAAGCTTTCCCTTATTCAGTTGAGTAGAAGGATGAATAAAGAAAAACATACGTATTCAGTATAGTAGAAGGATGAATGAAAGAAAATCATGCGAGTTTAATGGAAAGAAATTGTTATCACTATAATCTAATACAAAAGAAAAGCATTATGAAGGACTAAATGACAAAATAAATTAAAGAATTAAACCCTCTATATTGTTTTTTTCCAATAACAAAATTATGCACTGAAAAGATTCAAAAATATTGTTTGTTTAGTAATTAGTAATTCGGGATTTCAACCATGTTATTTTTTAATATAAAATTTTATTAGTTTTTTTTTTCTCTTGTAAACTAATAAGAAGTTTATCCAAAAATATCAATAAAAACTTTTAAACTGAATAGTTTGACACAATTGTAATCATTTAATGACTTATTATATCATATGATTGGAATGATTTTTTTTCGCAAAAAACACAATTATAAAAACTTGTTCTCAGAACTCATTTACAAAATATATTTCGCTTCTACAAAAGAAAACGAAAAAACTTTCATTAAATAACTTTAGTTCTATGTATTCATATATAATTATAATATTCATATATAATTATAACCTTGTTTCAGTATATTCGATAATTCTATATCATGGAAGAGTCGAAATTAAAGTTGATATGTTTAATAATAGTATATTGTTTAGAATAAAGGATAATAACCGTTTAAATACACTTTCTCATTTAATACTTTGAGGAACTTTTACGAAAAACATTGTGGCCTAGTTCTAGGTTTAAAAAAACACAAGATCTCAAATACAATTATTAATTCTGATAATGATTTTTCAATAAACTTGAGACTAAAATAAAGGTCATATATAATTAAAGAAAAATAAATTAAAACAATATTATTTTTTCTTATTTTTTTATCACAGTTTTTTTTATATAAAAAATTTTATTTTTCAAGACTCTAAGCACTTTATTCAAATTTAGTAACAACATTTAGTACACGTTATTAGGTTTGGACAAAACTATTTTTTTAACATGTTGCATAAAGTATTTATTCAAAGTTATACCAAAACATCATCATACTAAGAGATGGATTTTTACAATGTCAATGTCGTCAAGACCCATGCGGAGACACTTCTTAAAAAAAATGAAGAGAACCTTGTCAAGTCAACGCCATGACTAGCTTCAAGCTCATCACAATGAGCTCTTCCAATCTCGTTACATTGAGCTTCAAGCTGTGAACAATAAACTATACATACTCGATACAGATTGGTCTATCCCACACTCAAAAATCAAAGCCACAAGGGTAGTCTCAACAATTCAAACAAATTGAGCACTGAGTCTCGTCAACAAGTTGATTAGGTAAGGCTCTCATTAGGTTGATCTCTTTGTCAAATTCCAACAAGTGCATTGGATCAATTGTAGGAAACAAGTGTCCTATCCACATTCAAATGTCTCGATAATCTTATTTCTATTTAGATTTGTAATGAAACAATGTTTTGGTTGCTTAAGATGAATAAAATACATATACTAATTGAAGTTGAATAAATACGATGAAACTGAGTGTGTTGAGATTGAATTTCACTAATCCTCTTCTACTGCACTCTTACTGGTTTACTATACACTAAAATCATTATTCAATATTCCTTAAAGTACTTGGCTAGTTCTAAATTAATTCTTTGCTTTAGAACCCATAGACTTCAAATTGAGTGTGTTTGCTCAGTCTCTCGTCGAATGAATCCTTGTACTAAGATTAGGACTTTGTACTTAATTAAAACAGTTAAATTTAATCCTAGCATCTAACAATAATAGATGATTTGATTAGACTTTAGATCCAGACTAGTTTTCCTACTCAATACAAATAAGTGAAATCAAATGAGTTATCAGTTCATCTAAATAAGTACAATCAAATCAAACCATTATCACTGAATAAAACGTTTAGCATGGTTCTCTTGTGTTTATTGCATAATAAAAACCTAACAGTTTGACAATTAAATAGGTATTAGACGCATAGGTGTTTTGATTAATGTATTTCATGTGTTATATAATTTAAATTTATTAAATTTAAAGAGTTTAAACCCTGGGTTAGTCTTACCTTTTGTTTGAAAATCTCAATTGAACCCATAAATTTTCATTAGTATCAATTTGGTCCTTTTTTTTTTTAAATGTGTTGCAATTTGGTCATTTATAATAGTACAATACTAATGACGTTAATTGATGTGCCATGTGTTACCTCGTAGGTTTTTTTTTATATTTTTTAATTTTTATTTAAAAAAATTACCACATGTCAAATGAGGGTCTTGTCACATGGTAGAGACAGTGTGGTGTGTCAAAAATATCAATTTATTCCCTATATTCAGTCCAAATATTTTTTTTAAACTAATGCAATTTCATCTTTCTTCAAATTAAGACCAAAACTTTTATATAAATATTATAACGATATTTTTATTAAAATTAATATTTTTAACAAGATTAGATTTATTTAAATTTATATTTTAATCATAAGTCTCATTGTGATAGACTTCAATGTCTTAGATGTTATCTTAAGAAATAAACTTTAAATTGAATTCAATTCTACAAAACTGACTTGTAAGGTAATATTTACCTCAATTATATATTATAAATTCATCTTTATCTTTAGTCAATATTAAATTTCCAACGATTTTTTAAAGATTTTTTTTGAAAAGTACTCCTTTTATATTTTATATATATATATATATGAAATATGAATACGTGATGATGTTGATAGATTTAATTTATGTTTAATTTAAATAATTAACTTATCCTAAAGGCTTACATTGCTACAATGATCTTAGGTGATATGGACCATATCCTCTTGCAGGTAATGACGAAAATGGACCAAGTTCGTGCTGATTAACCAAACTTCTTATTATTTAATGGTTTGATTATGCATATAATGTTATGTTGTTATGTTATATATATATATATATATATATATATATATATATATATATATATATATATATATATATATATTTCTTTTGTGGACTTTTCACGTCCTGGATTACATGATTTTACACACACATATAATATTATATAATATTATAGGAATGGGACTTTCCAACTACCATGTTGTAGACATCAGGACATTGCGATTCTCGTATACTTCATTATTTTTGACCATTCTCACCCACAGTTTTATTCTTTGTAGAAAATTATAAATGGACTGAATTTCTTTTTATTGAAAATGTAATTTTTCTTTAATCTATCCCAAAAAATAATATACCAAAGTTCTATTCTACTAGATAATGTATTTACTGAAAGTCTGAGATTATGTTAATTAGTAAAATTATTTTAAGAAAGAACATATGTATTGTTATGTGTGAAAGTACGTATATTAAACATAACTTCCTTCATTGACTTTCTTTTTTACAAACGATTCAATGCTTTATATTTTGATATACTCTGATAGCCACCATCTATTGCGTCATGTTATGGGTCAATATCTATATTTTTTTTCTTTGTTATTTATTTTTTTGTTTAATTTTTATTGTATTTTGACCAATTTTTTTCTTCTTGCTGAAGCTTAATTACAGCATCAAGAAAAGGAGAGAAAAAGTGGTAAATATACGTTGGAGCATTGACTAAAATCTAAGGGTTCAAATATAAGTTACACAATATCTGTCGACGAAAAAACAGAGAAAATAATAATAAGGAAAGTGAAAATGCAAATTGTTGTGGAATAGCAAAATGAAATGATAAGAGCGAATCTCATCAGATCTATTATGATTAGATGAAGTTAAAGTCCTAACCCATTTCACTAAAGGACGTATTGATGAAATTTTATTTATTTTTTATCACATTTTATTATAATATTTATAAATTTTGAAGTAATTAATTAAATTCTTTATTAAATAAAGTATAAAGTTATTATATTTTATATTTTAAATTACTCTATTTTAATTAATAATTTTATTATAATATTTATAAATTTTGAAGTAATTAATTAAATTCTTTATTAAATAAAGTATAAAGTTATTATATTTTATATTTTAAATTACTCTATTATAATTAATAATTAAAATTTAACTTATAAATGTCAATAATCGAAATTATCATATTATTATTTACTTCTTTCTCTCTATATATATATAATCTTTTAAATTAATTTTTCATTTATTTTGAAAAAAAATTCTGGTGGGTCAAAATGGACTGTCCTACCAAGCCCAGTCCCTTTCTGTTACTCCTATAGTTAGGAGACTTCTCCTTGCACCTCCAATAATCTCTCTTGTATCCCTAAAACTTAATTTATTTTCATGTTTGTCCATGATAAAAAAAACAGTTACTCCATCTTTCACCGCTCTGTACCCCTAAAACCATACACCCCCAAAACGCACCCCCAACCCCAATAATATTGTGCATGTGTATTTATATTTTAATTGATTTAATTATTTTTAGCAGTAGATTAGAAAATACGTAATTCACAGTTTTTCCACACGCGTGAAACGGAAGGTTTAACTTTTTTTCAGGAAACGGAATGTGGAATCCGTTTCCCATAATTTTTTTTTTAAGGAAACGGACCCATTATATATATATTTTTTTTAAGGAAACGGATTGTGGAATCCGTTTCCCAATTTTTTTTTTTTAAAGAAACGGATTGTGTAATTCGTTTCCCAAATAATTTGCAGACCACCATTGCATTGAGGGGTATAATTCAATTGAATCTAACGTTATTCGGAAAAGGAAAATCAAGAGGATTTAGAAAGGGGAATTGAAGCCAAGAGCATGGTCAAAAAATCGAAATCATGAGACAATAATCCTTTTCTCTCTCTCTTTTTTTTTGTGTTGATTCACTGAAAATGTTGTTTGTGTTGATAATAGGCTCAGTTCACTGCGAAACAAAACCCCCTCCTACGTTTGCAATTCAGATCCGTTTGAGTTTTTCATTTCCTTCACATTTTTTTCCCTTCTCCTAATTAATTATTTGCAAAAACAGGTGAAGAAAAAAAATCCAAAAAAGGTTTACGGGCCGGGTTAGTAATATGGGCCACTGCAGTCTCTACTGGGCCAGCAAAGTTTCTGTCTATTTTATACAAACAAAAAGTAATTTTCCTGAAATATAGATTGAGATAGTTGGAAAATATTTATATTATCATTGTCTTAAAATTATTTTTATCATCCTTTAATGATATCGATTATGATATCTATGTTTCTGTTATAAAATAAAGGTAGTAAAAGAGAAGAATAAGAGGTAGAATAAAGAATGAAAGAGTAAGGAACAAGTTCTATCTGTATGTGTCTTATTATTATTATGGGTTAAATATGTTTTTGGTCCCTTAAGTTTGAGCAAAATTTGGGTTTAGTCCCTCATCAAAACTTTTGACCAATTTAGTCATTTATCTTTCAAACTGCGTGAATTTAGTCCTTTTAACCAAATTTTGTTAAGTTTATCTGTCATTTCAAGTGCATTTCATGATAGTATTTAAATTATTTATACTGTTTGACACATTTTTGCTTCAATGTTAACTTAGATACTATCATGAAATGCGCTCGAAACGTCAGATAAACTTAACAAAATTTGGTTAAAAGGACTAAATTCACGCATTTTGAAAGATGAAGGACTGAATTGGTCAAAAGTTTTGATGAGGGACTAATTCCAAATTTCGCTGAAACTTGAGGGACCAAAAACATATTTAACCCTATTATTATTGATAGGACGAGTCCTAATTATAGATACAATATGGTAATCCAGGAAGGATATAAATCAAATAGTTAATATTAAATATTACAAAAAGAATAATGAATCATATGAATGTCAATCATATCAATTATATGATTATATGAATAATTGTATCAAATCAATGGACGACCATTAATTTATAACAGTTTCATAATTTTAATATTTATTTAATCTAATTTAAAATTGGTAATAAAGAATAAGGATTCTCCCTTTAATTTTTTATTTTATTTTTAAATTTATTAAGCACACACACTAACCAAAACTTGACACGTATATTATTTTCAATAATGCTTCAAAAGTTACGATTTCTTGTAGTATGAAAATTTGTGTATATATAAAGTTAAATTATTGCTCGATCGCTCATCTCTTAATTTATATTTTCCATTTTCCATTTTCATTTTTTATATCATATTAAATCAAAATTTTAAAATAATCTGCAATTAAACAAGACGCATAAATGTTTTTCTTAATCTTAATGTTTAGGATTACCTAATTAACTAATTTATTACAAGAGGGAATTAGATTTGATTATATGTTTCTACCTATCATGATTTATTATCAAGTTACATTTAGTAAACCCCATTGGAACACATGACGTGAAGATGAATGCGTGGCTCCTAAGATTTGAAATTTGAATAAAGGGTCACTCTTTTTTTTTTCTTTCTTTAATTCACTTTCACTTCCACCCCTTCAACTTTCAAATTTCAACAAATTGCAGACATGGCTTCTGCGGTGGCCGCCGCGGCGGGGCTAGAGTTGTCGAATCCTCCATCGGACGGAATAACCAATCTCCGATTTTCAAATCACAGCGATAATCTCTTGGTCTCCTCATGGGACAAGGTATGTATGCTATGCATACTCCTCTTTCTCACTTATCAATTACGTACTTCCTGTGCTATACTATGTATGCTATCAATTTTATTGCCTTCATTGGTGTTTGCGCTATTCAGAGTGTGAGATTGTATGATGCGAGCGCCAATGTGTTGAGAGGAGAGTTCAGGCACGCTGGCCCCGTTCTCGATTGTTGCTTCCACGACGATTCCTCCGGTTTCAGTGTCGCCGCCGACAACACTGTTAGACGGTCATACTCTTACTCTACTCTTAAACTTCAAACTTGCCTTAGATTGTTCTCTTTTTGTTTGGACTTAACCTAGCCGTTTAAAGCTCCATAATGCTGGCATCATTTATCTTCTAAATTCCAAATTTTGAAATATTTTGTAAAAAATATTTCTCCAAAAGGATATGTTCTAACACAAAAGGCGCCCTACGGATATAGGTTTCTTTGTAGTTGTCTGTCACCACTTTGAGGATAGTTTACATTTTGCCTTTGGTGGGTAAATGGGGAATAGATAGGAGAAATTAAAGAAAAGAAAAGTTAAAAGTTGCAAGATTCAGCTGTTATTTTTAATCTATTTCTTATTTATTTTCTAAAATAAAATATTTTTATTCTCATTTTATGTGTTGTTTATTTTCATTCACTTTCCATATTTTCATCTTTTCTTCCCGTCCTACCACTGATTCTAGAATGGACTAATGGACTAAAATGTAACACAATTCATGTCTGTTTAGAGAGGGAATTGTAAATCTTAAACTAAGGGAAGAGAAACTGTTATTTATGCATCTCAAAGCCGTGAAGAGAGTAATTCACCCGTTATATGATTATGCTCCAGGCTTTTCTTCAGCTCTAATAAAGAGGATATCCTAGGAAAGCATGATGCGCCTGTTCGTTGTGTTGAGTACTCATATGCTGCAGGTCTCTCCTTTCTATCTCTATGATGTTAAACTCATCTCATCTATGTTCTTCTGTCACTTAATTCCGGGGAATTATTTTTAAAAGGATATTTCACGTTTATGTCTATCTTGTCTGTCACAGGGCAATTGATCACTGGTAGTTGGGACAAAACCCTGAAATGCTGGGACCCTAGAGGTGCGAGTGGCCAAGAGCGCACACTCGTTGGGACATATCCACAGCCTGAGCGTGTTTACTCTCTCTCTCTGGTTGGAAATCGCCTGGTTGTAGCAACAGCTGGAAGACATGTTAATATCTATGATTTGAGGAACATGTCTCAACCTGAACAGAAAAGAGAATCTTCATTGAAATATCAAACCAGATGTGTGCGCTGTTACCCAAATGGAACAGGTGAACTTTAACTAACTAACTCAACCGTTCATTTTCAAAGATGACAAAACTTTAAATAATGATTAACAAGGCCTCTGTCGTGTTTTTATCCAATATTTCCTTTCATATTTGTACAACTACATTATGCAGGATATGCACTTAGTTCAGTGGAAGGGCGTGTATCGATGGAATTCTTCGACCTCTCAGAAGCTATCCAGGCAAAAAAGTAAATACTTCTATATTTATTTCTCTGTTTTCTCTTCTTAATAATACTGTGATATGGATATTTTGAACTTCTTTTTCATTCATATGATGGTCTTTCAGTCCATAGGAAAAATAGCATGTATCCATCAACTTCTAGCTGTTAATGATTTATTACCTTTGTGCAGATATGCTTTCAAGTGTCACAGAAAATCCGAGGCCGGAAGGGACATTGTCTATCCCGTAAATGCAATGGCATACCACCCCATGTAAGTGTTTTAAAATTACAATTTGAAATACTTCTAAAACAAGACACTCTGTGAAGAGTATTTCAAATTGCTTTTACTTAACTGTGTATCTACTATTTACAATGTCAATAGCGGTAGCTTGCATCATCAAGGATCTAGTTGAGAAATATAAATATAAGTTATTGTTAAGAAGGTAATCTAAGTACATATTGTCATCCAAAAATAGAGGGTGTCGATCTTTTTTCACAGTTTGCGTGGTAAAATAAATGCATGGAGTTAGAAGATGAGTGTTCTATATTACAGTATTATAAAAATCCACAATCTTTAACTTGGTTATAATTTCTTGAGTTCTTCCATTACCGAATTCCTAAAACTTAAAAAACTCCAAAGATGAAGTGCAGTGAATAATTAACTTTTACATGAACTTTGGAATTAGATATTGTTCATGTTAGGGTTACTGACTTGTTGACTGAATTTCTTACCATGAGAATGCTTGATAAAAATCTGTGCAGATATGGAACGTTTGCCACAGGTGGTTGTGACGGGTATGTTAACGTGTGGGACGGAAACAATAAGAAAAGGCTATACCAGGTTTATATTCTTTTACTTTTTAGTAATTGAGAGACCAGAATTTTCACATAGTAATAATTTCTAAATTTTCGTATTCTCTTCCAGTACATGAAATATCCTACCAGCATTGCTGCACTGTCGTTTAGCAGAGATGGACGCCTGTTGGCTGTTGCATCAAGTTACACATTCGAAGAAGGACCTAAAAGGTATGTTCTGTATCTACTTATCTGTCTCTCTTATACGAGCTTGTTTAAGTAACTTTTTTCATTGGATTCACAGCAACGAATCAGATGCTATCTTCGTTCGTAGTGTAAACGAGATTGAGGTGAAGCCGAAGCCCAAAGTCTATCCCAATGCTCCAGCGTAATTCCTGATGGCCGTTTCAGAAACAGGGTTTTTTTTTATATTATTTCTACTGTTGTAAACGCCAAAAACAAGTAAACTGATAGTTTCTGATTTTCTAGATTTTCTTCAAATTGTGCACTTCGTGCAAGTAGGTATATTGTATATTGTAAAGTATGGTGCCTCACTCATTTTCAAATCATCACTGGAAAGCTTTGTCCCGATCATGTGACGTTGCTTAGTCAATGACAAAATTCAAGTCACATGCATTCACATAATTGCAAAACACATACTGCGAAATTGTTAATCTAGGACAAGAAAAATCAAGGCAAAAAATTTCAAGGATGCAATGCCAGCTACTGTGCAACATGATGTGTCTTAATCAAATCCATCTCATAGGTAATGGTTCAATATTTACATTTTTTAAAAACCCTGGTAATTTTCTTAAGTTATTGAAACTAAGCATATGTCATTTTAAGTATCGAAAAAGTCACCCAACAGCCAAGATACAAATTGGAAGTTTCCATTTGGCCTTTTGCTATGAGATAGCTGCTTGACCTTTACACCAGGCGTCAACTTAAACCCATAAGCATTGAAGGGCATTGGATTCGGAGCTGATTAAGTGAGTGGCCTTTCGCTGTGTGATTACCTGAATCCCGAAGGAGACGCTTGAGGATCGACACCACCTTGATTCCTCATACTTGATTGAGCAAGTATTTCATCATAGTTCTGATCCAGACAGTAATCGTAAGTATATTATAAAAATGCTTAAAAAGAATATCAATAGTAAATAGAAATAATTATTACCCGCTTCTCAAATGCAGCATCCGTGGAACTTGACTGAATCATTTTGTCAGCAAGTCCGTAGTCTATAGCTTGCTGTGCTTGAAGATACTTAGGCCTCTGGACATCTTTAGTGATTTCTTCCTTGGATTTCCCTGTCCCTTTTACCAACAGATCAATGTAATAGTCCGAATTTGCCTCAAGCTCTTTTGCCTGTATGTGTTTTGCCAACATAATTGATATAAATATAGTGTCTAAAATGATGGAGAGAATATACAAACAGGTAGACAGTACCTTGATCCACATGTCTATAACAGCACCACTTGATCTATTGACTTTTGGGAGATACAATTTTGCTGCAATAGCAAACAGTTAATCCTCGGTAAGGCAATGCTAAATACATAGTTTATTCAGAGCATACGAACAGCTATCTTTCTACCTTGTCAATGATCAAAACTACCAACTGACAAGGAAAAATATCCCTATCTATTCACAAATTTCGGGACAGAAAAAAATATGCCATCTGCAATTCAGCGTTGAAGGTCATTTTCTATGAAAATCCAATCAAGATATATTTCTATGTTTTCCTGAACTAATGTATGTGTCACAAGAATCGATACCATAGTGGTGCTATGTGTGCCAAAATATAAAGGAAAATAGGTTATACTTCACTACAAGAAAATCATTGAATAATGACCAATTTTAGTGATGAAAAATAATTAGTCATTATAATGACCAATTTAGATACTAATCTATAAACTAAAAATTCTTGGTAACTGAAATAGTTTCTAAAAATTATAATTGGTCTCTAAATTGGTAACTAAAATAATTTCTATTATAAATTGGTTTCTAGATTGGTTACTAACATTAATTGGCTACCAAAGAAATTGGTTTCTAATTATAAAATTGGTCTTTAAACATGTTTTTAGTCACTAAAATTTGTCATTATTTAAAAGTTTTCTTGTTGTGCTTGTGCTTGAGGAATAAATAATACAAAGCCCACACACCAATGGCAAAGAAACATGACTAATAAGTCGATCTGCTGTGGCTGCAGCCTTTCATTCCATGAACATGTAGGCCACGTTTGTCCACAAAGTATTGTAGCATTACATAAAGATCGAAATTCTCTCATTAGCCCCTTGAAAATTAGGGTCTCTTTTAATCGCAAATGGCAACCCAACAGTTTCAATGCAGAGTACTGAGCTTTCAGTTCACACAGATCGTAACTCTACAATCCATGTCCTAAGGATACTAAGAACTAGAATTCGATAAACTGATATTCCGGAAAATACTTAACAAGCACACATTTGATCAAAAAGTGTAATATATGTGACAAAAAAGATAATAGGAAAACTATAAATCAGTAAGCCATTGTCTATTCTTCAAATATATTGATGAATCGGATACTATAGTTGTGTCAGAAGTTCCAACAAAAACACATAAGTGAAAGCAATTTTTTTTAAAAGTTTGCGAAGATGTGATTCGTACTAGATGAGTTTGGTTGTACCGCACGATAACCCTTTGTTCCAAGCGACAGAAGCATTGCTGCCTGACCAAATGCCATACCACAATTCACAGTGTACACATCTGCTTTGACATACTTCAAGCAAAAAGAAATAAGATTAATTAAAAAGCAAGAGTTACAAAAGAGAAGTTCAAAGAGAAAAATCATGTCTCAATCTTGGTGGGGTAGGAGTACTAGGATTGGCACATGATTCATGATAAAACTTACAGACATCATATCAGCTATGGAATATGCATCAGTTTCTGACCCCACTGTCTCATGCTTCTCATTCTGAACAGGAAAAATTGGAAAGAAAAAGCAATTATATAAACCAGCACCTCATACACCACAAGGGAAAATGTTAGAAAATGGTCATAACACTTACCTGAGTTCCAGATGAATTAATATAAAAGTAAATAGGTTTGGTTGAGTTATCATAATCCAACCACATGAATTGAGCAACAATAAGTTCCGTCACAGCTGGAACGATCTGTACAAAATTATAAAGACTTACAGAGGAACGTAAAAAAAGATGAGGATGAAAGATATCAGGTATTTATCTATATACGAAAGGTAGCTTTCAGGTGAGGCTTACCGGCATACCCAGATAGCATATTCGAGCATCTAAAAGCAAAGAAGGTAGATCTGGTGGAGCAGTTTGTGGCCTTTCACTTCCCCAACCTCCTTGATACATTCTAGTACTCATGCTGTATCTTGAAGCATCATTTTTTCCCATGCCAGATAGACTCCATGTTCCACCATTATCTATATAATTCTTGGCAGATGAGATGCTTTCCTGTCACAATGATTAAAATTAAGAACACTTTTGAACAGTCAAATAAGCCATGATAAAAGCTGGGTGCTTTGGAAAATCAACAATTAGGTTACAGTTTAGCATATTTGCTATTATAACATCACAGACAGTTAGACAGGATGAAGAATATATATATATATGGTGAGAACCTCTGTGACTCTTTCACTTTGCCGGCGGATAACATCTTCTGTCATGAACATGTCCATTTGTGAAGGTGAAAGGCCATATAGATATTGAGGAACGTTCTTGTAGTTGTGCGTCACTGCATATGATAAAGAAAATAAAACTAAAGGTTGGGCACCCAATTTTTAAACCTTTCAACTAAACTTGAATAAATTTTAAAAGATCTCTTATTCTGGAAAATTGTACTCAACATCCAGAAAATTTCATGCAAATTAATCTAAGAGCAAGAGTTTTAAGCTTTATGGTTTATAAACAAACTTTACCCCTCTGTTTGACTAGAACACTTTGAAACACCAAGAGTGTGAAAATCAGTCAAAACTGAAAAGGGAGACGCATGTTGTTAGTTTCTTAGCCAACCAAAACTTCACATGGTCTTGCCCAATGTTGTTTCTCCTAGTTTATACTACCAGAATTCATAGTGTCTCTTTATTTTATTATCCTACAAGTTATGCACATAATTCACTATCTGTTCTACAAATAAATTTCAAAAGACACATCTATATGCATCTGGTATTTAGGGGGGAAATAAATATTACCTACATTTTTTTCTCAAAATTTAAGGAACTGTGGTTCATGCCCCTGAAACTTGACGAGTTTGGACCAAAAAATAGGAAGGTAAGGTGAGATTCAATCTAAGTATTTAAACCTTTCTAAAGGGGTAAATAATCAATCGCACATACTCACTCGACAGTAGAGTTCTAACTTTTCCTAAAAAACACTAAACTAGATCATAACCAGATTAAAAATTCCAACTTCTTCAATTTTTGTGCTCTAACTTTTCCTATAAAACATATTCAAGCACGTTTTTTTTTCTTTGGCCTAATCTAAATCGAACAGAGAAAATTATCATCAAACAGAAAAGAGAAGGAACAACGAAAGGTATAAAAAACTAACATCCATCTATGAGATTTTCCTGTCTGAACTGTTTGGGGATGTTGTCAAGGGAGCACTTAGCAGAGAAAGAGCTGAAACCACGTGGTGGCACTCTTCGAGAAAGGGGAAAAAGCTTTGTTCCATGGAGGAAGGAAGAATCATGGATGAAGGACGCAGAAAGTGGCGGTGAGAGAGAAGAGGACATGGGTACACGCAATTGGAAACAAAGTTTCAAAATTTGATATGAACGGGTGAAGGGTATGACACCAGGGATGTGGTTTTGGTTCCAACAGCGAGAAAGATAGGTGGGCTAGAAGGCACTATCCACTCCTTGTGGTAAACGGGTCGGGTTATAATATAAACACTATTCTAAGTTTTTTCATAATCTTAACACCTCTATATTTTCTTGTTATACTTTGTTTTTAATTTAACTGTTCTTTTTTTAAATTTAACTATTGCTTAAATTAAAATAATTATTTATGATAATTAAAAATATTTATAAAAAAAAATTATTTACGGTTAAATTATAAAATTATTTATATTTATTTCTACAATTATAATAACAAAAAATAACCTCAAAGTAATATTCTTCTATATTTAACTGTTTTCAAATTTAATTGTAAAAAGTTAAATAAAAAAAATTCATCTAAAATTTTAGACTTGAAAATTGTATGTAAAGTTAATGAAAATATCATCATTGCATATAATAATTAAAAAATTATAATAAACAAAATTAAAGAGGAAAAAGTAATAATCTTTTATAACCCAATGGATAATTACGTTCACAAATTGGATATAGAGTCTAAAAAGAGGTTAAATACACATAAAAAAATAAAGATGATAATATGGTTACATTAATTTCTATACATAATAAGTGGAACAAAAATATGTAATAAAACTCACATGTTGATTATCATATTCTTCATTATATTTAAAAAAATACAACTTAAACTTAAAGTAATTAAAGATAGATCAACAATGAATTTGATGATGAATCTGAAGTCAACTTATATATGTATACACTGTTAAAAACACATGTATTTTTAGTGTGAATATCATTTTTTTATCATAATTATAAAAAAAATAACATAAAAAAAATCATAACTTTTTAATAATAACAAAAATTTTCATTGAATTAGATCAACCTAATAATAAATTCAAATTCAAAAAAATATTGATTTTTTGTAACTTTTTATTTTTTTTATTTATCATTTTTCTAAATCAGATTATAATAAACACTTATAACATTATTAAAATAAGTTCGTTCAATCCAAAAGACAGAATGTGATTCTAAATTACTTATAATTAAAAACAAAAACTCACATAAAAGTACATAAATTTTCATGTTAACATAAATTACATAAAGTGAAATACAAATTAATTATTCACGTTCAAATCAGAATCTTAAACAAAGTGAACAAATTAATATTAAATAAAGTTACAATATATGATAATTTGATTAAAAGAATGGTGAATGAGAGTACTCATGAGTAAATCATGTGTGACAAGTGTGAAAAGTTATCGGGTCACATGTTTTTAAATGCCCTTTTACTCAGAGTATTTGAAATTTGTGTAATAATTTGGTGGATATTTTACATCACATTTTAGCAAACAACCATTTTTACCAATTTCGTATACCATGGGTTAAGTATAAAGGGTAATTATATTTAAAAGTGTATGTAGGTTGCTATTTGTTGGATATTGGACTCCCTTTCTATGTGGAGAAAATGCCCAAAATTTGAGAAGCCCACGTCTCACTTAAACCTAGTGGAGAGGAGGCTATAAAATAAAGAGAGAGGCAGAACAATAGAGTCAGAATACACTGAAAGCCCTAACACATAGAGGAGAGGTAGAGGGAAAATTCTGTTCACGTTTTTCACAGAGCTGTCACAGTAAATTCGGCGCTGCGGATTCGTTCACCGTTGGATCGGGCTGAAATTTTTACAGCAGGTTCGGAACTCATTGCTCTT
>Ga0214545_1004229_pt1 | contig 26976 bp, 20 predicted proteins | sample CNSS4metaG_FD_160064 | JGI IMG/M metagenome (GOLD analysis project Ga0214545, IMG submission 160064) | Root nodule microbial communities from cowpea collected in UCLA plant growth center, Los Angeles, California, USA - CNSS4 | ecosystem: Host-associated > Plants > Roots > Nodule | place: USA... | reverse complement strand
GTGTTAGCAAAAAAGGACCCAATTGAACAAAATTGACGAAAATTGGGACCTATTTGAACACAAAACCAAAATTAGGACTTGTTTCAAAAAACTTGACGAAAATTGGGACCAAAAAGGTATTTTAACCAAAAATCAAACAACCACTCCCAGATGTGGGGAGTAGTACCAAATTATATGGGGAGTAGTGGCAAAGATTTTGGTCTTCATAATTTCGTAAAAAATATTGTAACACCCAACATAAGGTCAACAACAACATCACCTCACATACATGCACATAAAATTATATTAAATTGAGTAAGGGCTGACATGGGCTTTGTCTTCCTTGCTTGGAGGCATAGGCAAATAAAAAAATCAAACAACCCCTCCCAGATGTAGGGAGTAGTAGCAAATTATATGGGGAGTAGTGGCAAAGATTTTGGTCTTCATAATTTCGTAAAATACCTTCTCATAAACAAATAATCATAACAACCAATTCATAAAATATTAGCCAAAATACGAAGACCAAAATATTAGCCACTACTCCCCATATAATTTGCGACTACTCCCCATATCTGGGAGGGGTTGTTTGATTTTTTTTATTTGCCTATGCCTCCAAGCAAGGAAGACAAAGCCCATGTCAGCCCTTACTCACTTTAATATAATTTTATGTGCATGTACGTGAGGTGATGTTGTTGTTGACCTTATGCTCGGTGTTACAATATTTTTTACGAAATTATGAAGACCAAAATATTAGCCACTACTCCCCATATAATTTGCGACTACTCCCCACATCTGGGAGGGGTTGTTTGATTTTTTTATTTGCCTATGCCTCCAAGCAAGGAAGACAAAGCCCATGTCAACCCTTACTCACTTTAATTTAATTTTATGTGCATGTATGTGAGGTGATGTTGTTGTTGACCTTATGCTGGGTGTTAGAATATTTTTTACGAAATTATGAAGACCAAAATCTTTGCCACTACTCCCCATATAATTTGGTACTACTCCCCACATCTGGGAGTGGTTGTTTGATTTTTTTATTTGCCTATGCCTCCAAGCAAGGAAGACAAAGCCCATGTTAGCCCTTACTCACTTTAATTTCATTTTATTTGCATGTGTGTGAGGTGATGTTGTTGTTGACCTTATGCTGGGTGTTCGTTTTTTTTTTACGAAGTTCTGAAGACCAAAATCTTTGCCACCACTCCCCATACAATTACAGACCACTCCCCACCTGGGGCTTTTTTCCAGCATTTTGAAATGGTTTTTAGAAATCAATATGAAGCAAATTGGAGCAGTTAATAACTTGAATAACATCACATACAGAACAGTGTTGGTGGTGCTTCTGCTTTACCATACAAACTTCAACATAAAATGCACTTAACAACATCTAAAGAACAACCTAAATACATCTTAAATAAGATAACCCCATTTCTCTCCCTCTGTCGCACAAACAACACTTTGACCGCCTCTTCTCCGACTTTCTCACGCTCCACTCTACAACGCCTTTCTCTCTTCCTGTCTCACCAACACTCAACTTTCTCTCTCCATGTCTGATTTCGTTTTGGCAAAAAGGATTTTGAGGGTAACTTCCGCGCACGTGACAATGGCTTAAGTTTCATTTAAAAAAATAAATTAAAAATAAAAAAAGCCTGCCACATCACCCATGTAAAAAATGAGTTCAAAATTTATGTTCAAATATCATTTCCGTAAGGTAAAATACAAAATTTAACGACACAAGGCATGCTTCTTGTTAAAGAATACACCCAACTTGAAGGCATGGATTTCTATGATGCCTACACCGATTGCCAAACTTTCAACTGTTGGATTCATACTAGCCATTGTTGCATCCAAAGACTGGAAATTAAGACAGTTAAATGTGAATAATGCATTTCTCCATGAGATTTGAAGGAAACCATACATATGGATGCTCTTTGGGCGGGCTTACGTAACATCTCCTACATAAATCTTTATACGGATTGGATTGTAGCAGACAAGTATATACAATGGTATGCAAAACTCTCAACTTTTATTTTGAAACATGGTTTTCAACGAACATGAGCAGAACACTCTCTTGATATTAAAATTGTTGAAACTTGTGCAACTACGTGATGATATCATCCTTACCAGCCATGATCAAAATTATGTTTACAACTTGATAAGAATTTGAAAATTAAGAACTTAGGCAATCTTACTTATTTTCTTGTTTTGAAGTTGCCTGAAACAAATAAGGATTAATCTATCTCAACGAAAATACACTTTTGATCTATTAAATGACAATGATAAATTCATCTCGTGTTAGCACTCCTTTGAATTTTTCTGTCAAGTTACATGCAAAAAGTATATAATCAAGATGTATGAACCAATACTAACTAATATTTAATTAGCCAGTATGTTTCTGCACCCACCAAGCTATTTTTCGTATGCCACGATATCTGAATATATTTCTTTATGCCAACAACAACATTTGTGGGCGCTCACTCAAATTTCTTATGAAATAACTCATATTTTGCAAGCCTCCAAATGAAGAATCCTGATCCTACTGTCACATATTGTCCTCTATTGTGACAATGCTTCAACTATTAAGATAGCTACTAACCTGTTTTCTATGAGTGAACCAAGCACGTGGGAATTGATTTTCACAGTGTAAGAGAAAAAATCCAGCAAGACTTGATTAAACTTCTTCTCGTACGAACCAATTATTGACCGGTATTCTAACAAAAGCTTTACCATCATAATTATTCTCCAATCTTAATGCCAAGCTTGACACTCACAATATATACTGCTAGAGGGGTCTTAGTATTCTGCGATGCTACCTTTCATTGTTGAGAGCCACGTCTGCATTTATTGTTTCACATGCACCGTATGCATGTGTCTTCCGTTTTTTTTCTTCTATATAACCATCGGTTTACCCTTTATAAAACAATCAAGTTGTATTATTCTTTCATTCTAATGAAATACATTTTTCATATCTCTTCCTTTTCCCTTCCTTCTTCCACTCAAAAAAATATCTCATTAATAATCAATTTTAGTAACCAAAAAGTTGTTAATTATTATAACGACCAATTTATATACTAATTTACAAAATATAAAATTATTAGTTATTAAAATAGTCACTCTTATGAATAAAAAAACTATAATTAGTTTTTATGGTGACTAAAATTTTTTGTTTTGTAAATTGATATCTAAATTGGTCAGTATAGTGACTAATATTTTTTTTTTACTAAAATTTGATTATTAATAAAATATTTTTTGTAACATTCGAGAATCAAAGTTGCTCTGCATGTTACATTGTGTTGTCGAGAATTACATGGAGTCACATGGGTTTAAGAAATATGTTTATAACTAACTATTAAGAATTCAATGTGAATGTTGATGTCTTAGATGTGATATTACTATAATATGAGTAACTAGAGTATATATGAAAAGGATAATGATACACTAACCCGTTTTTTGACCCCAATTTTAACCGCCTACGTGGCATATCTTATTTAATATTTTTTAAAGTGTTATTGTGATTGGAGGCAGAGTGCAAGGTTACTTTGCGTAGTATGCACATGCGTGAAATTGAAGGAACATTTTAAAAAAATGAATTGACTTGCTACGGTAAAAGAAGAGCAGTTTTCACGAAAGTTTTCCATCCTTCTTCTTTCTGCAAACGTTGTTCTTCCACAAGCTTACACAAACATAAAACTTCTTCTTCCCCAAAAGTCTCTTCTTCCCCAAAGGTTGCTGGCTGTTGTTGATATTTGGTGTGGGTAGTAGTCCAAGCGGAGAGCGGACTTGTCGACAGTGGATTGGGTTGTTGGACGCCGTTGGTTCGCCAGAAATTGGTGGGTACCGTTGGGCGCATTGCTTGGTCGCAGTCTTCGTCGCCTTTTTTTTGCTTCATTGAAGGGCATTCACACAACCAATCGTTGCCCGCTAGGTTTTTGTGAGAAACCCCTCTTTCAAGCTTGTTAGTCCCGAAATGCTTAGTTGTTCCGCCCAACCAAATTTAAAAGCACACTGCAACACTCATGTAAGTAATTTGTGTATTATAACGGCTACCATGTATTAATAAGTTTGGCACTAAAAACATTCAAATAAATTGTAGACACCTATGGATGCTCATGTCTCCAATGAGAACCAACATTATGATGATCAAGGAACAAATACACCTGAATGGGTTTGTGTACAAAACATTTACTAAGTTAAACTATAAAAAAGTACTTCCACTTTGTTAGCTTAGTGTTCTTTAATTATGATGCAGAATTCAAGTGTTCCAAATTCAGGTTTCATGTCCTTATTAACTTCGCTTGAAACCAATGAGTTCAACACTCAAATGTCTGGAATATCGTCTCAATTACAGTATAGTAATATAATATGAATTTCGTTTTGCAGGTTGTAAGTTCAATGGATAACACATTTTTTTTGTGTGGATAGGACTTCCTTTGTGAAAACTTTATAATTAAGCATATTTTTTTTTCCAAAGTTTAATAATGTAAATGGACAAGCTCAACCCATTTTGTCTTTATATATAATTAGTACGTAAAAGTACCGAGTTGCTACAATAACACAAATTAGAAATCTTAGTACATTCTACTAATCAATCTACCACATTTTCTTAATTTTATTTTTATTAAATTGTGATATATATATATATATATATATATATATATATATATATATATATATATATATATATATATTAAAATTAAGTATATAAATATATTTTATGTTTTTAATTGATTGATTAATGTCTATAATTAAATAAACTAAGTTTTTTACATGTCTAAATTACTTTATTATAATAAATAATTAAAATTTATAAGTATTAATAGTTTAAGTCACATTATTATGTTATATTTACATACTTTAAATAATCTAATTACATTTGGTTTTTTCCTAACATCATGATTTGTAATTTATTTTTCTCATATAATGATTTATAGGCAGAAGATAAAAAATATTTATATATATATATATATATATATATATATATATATATATATATATATATGTATTTTTTTTTTTTAAATTGAAGAATGTTTACATTCATAACAACGGTTACCAAATCTTTTACACTAACATTTTATTTCTCATCATCCTTATATTAACCTTTTATCTCATACTGGGCGTGTAATGTGTGTTAAAGTTAAAACTTAAAAGCATACCATAATGTTTTCAAAACAAACGAGTGATTTGTGTGAAATTTGTAAAATTTGTAAATTATTAGGCATAGGTAGACATTAATGTAATTTAATCTAAAATACTAGAGTATAAGCTTACTATTTTCATATTAAAAGGAATTAGCTTGTCACAAGAAAGAGTAGAGAAGAATGAGAACTATGCCATTTTCTTCACAATTGAGATGGTCACCACATGAATTTGCTTTGTGCCTTGAAAAATGCCTGAAAGCAAAGACCTTGAGACCCGGCATGCAGGTCCATGCCAGCGTGGTCACTAGTGGAACAAACACGAACATTTTGTCTCTTAATTCAAAGCTTGTTGGAATGTACGCTGGTTGTGCTGACCTGAAATCAGCTAGGCTTTTGTTTCAAAAGATCGAACACCCCAATGTTTTTGCATTCAATTGGATGATTTTGGGGCTGTCTTTCAATGGTCACTTTGATGATGCATTGTTGTACTTTCGTTGGATGCGTGAGGTTGGCCACATGGGCAACAATTTCACCTTTTCCGTTGTTCTTAAGGCCTGTGTTGGTTTGATGGATGTGAACATGGGGAGACAGATTCATGCCATGGTTTGTGAAATGGGTTTTCAAAATGATGTCTCCGTTGCCAATACTCTCATAGATATGTATGGCAAATGTGGGTCCATTTCTTGTGCTCACAGCGTGTTTGATGGAATGCGTGAAAGGGATGTTGCCTCGTGGACGTCAATGATCTGTGGCTTTTGTAACGTGGGGGAAATTGAGCGAGCATTGGTGTTGTTTGAGAGGATGAGGTTGGAAGGATTGGAGCCAAATGATTTCACATGGAATGTGATTATTGCAGCGTATGCTCGGTCAAGTGATAGCAGCAAAGCTCTTGCTTTCTTCGAGAGAATGAAACGGGAAGGTGTTGTTCCTGATGTGGTTGCATGGAATGCATTGATTTCTGGGCTTGTACAAAGTCATCAACTCAGGGAAGCGTTCAAGATGTTTAGGGAGATGATACTTTCAGGGATTCAGCCAAATCAAGTGACTGTCGTTGCACTGCTTCCTGCATGTGGATCAGAAGGTTGCATTAAATGGGGAAGAGAGATTCATGGATTTGTATGCCGGAAGGGGTTTGATGCGAATGTTTTCATTGCTAGCGCTCTCATTGACATGTATTCAAAGTGTGGGAGTTTGAAAGATGCTCAAAATGTATTTAACAAGATTCCATTCAAGAATGTTGCGTCATGGAATGCAATGATTGGCTGTTATGGAAAGTGTGGCATGGTTGATTCGTCCTTGGAGATGTTCAAAAGAATGCAGGAAGAAGGATTGCAGCCAAATGAAGTAACTTTTACATGCATTCTTTCAGCATGCAGCCATGGTGGTTTAGTGCAGAAAGGTTTAGAGATTTTCTCATCAATGAATGAATGTTATGGGATTGAGGTAAGCAAGAAGCATTATGGTTGTGTGGTTGATCTCTTGTGCCGCTCCGGAAGGACGGTAGAAGCATATGATTTTTTCAAAGCCTTGCCAATGCAAGTGACAGAGTCAATGGCTGGAGCTTTTCTGCATGGGTGCAAAGTCCATGGAAGAAGAGATCTAGCTAAAATGATGGCAGAGGAAATAATAAGAATGGAGATAAAGGGACCTGGTAGCTTTGTTACACTATCGAATATATATGCTGCTGAAGGTGAGTGGGAAGAGGTTGGGAATGTAAGGAATGTGATGAAAGAAAGAAATGTCCATAAGCAACCTGGTTTTAGTTGGCTTGAAAAGCCAGGTGAGGTTACATGAAGAGTGGAAACAGAAAGAAGGTGTACATACATCAAAGTATAATTAATGCACTTATGCAAACACAAGATTAAAAGATCGTAAACTTAAATTATTTCTTATTTTGACTGGTTGATTTATTTGTGCGATTCTCGGGTTATTTTAAAATTATTTTATCAATATTAAAAACAAAATTAAAAAATTTGATAGATTGTTTAATTTTATTTATGCGAAAAAGGAATTAAAAATGATTTTATATCTTGAGAACTTTGATATCCATAATATCAAATTATTCTTTGTCGGACAAATACTTTTTTTATTTGTACTTTTATTAATTGAAAACTATCTTAATTCAATTTCAAAGTATTAAATATTGGTAATTGAAATTATTATAAGAGAATTTCAACAACATATTTTAAAAAAATAATAAAATTTTATTTTGTTTTGGAATTTTTTTTTCGAGTTTTGGTGCACCATTTGCACCTCCCAGTCCACAGCGGCAGCGCCATACTGAAAGAACAAAACATTGAATTGGAAAACCTACTCAGAGTGCGTCTCTCTCTTAAGTCGCATATTCAAATCCTCCAACTTCACCATGTTCGGCTCCGTGCGAATCTTCTCCGATGTCGCTCTCCGCCTCCGCCAAAACCTATCGGTAAATTTCCCTTCCGCTCAATTCGCCTTCGCCATGGGCTTTGTCGAACATTCTAGAGCTTCACGTTGTCCTTTTCTCTTCCGTTTTGCAGCTTCGAGGTGTGCGCGTGCAGAACATCAACATCGGAGGCGGTATGGGAGGCGAGATCCCCGACAACAAGCGTCTGGAGTACGCTCTCCAGCACCTGCACGGAATAGGGCGCTCGAAAGCGCACCACATCGTGTGCGAGCTCGGTGTTGAGAACAAATTCGTCAAGGATCTCAGCAAGAGGGAACTCTATTCCATTCGCGAGTTGCTCTCCAAGTACTTGATCGGAAATGATTTGGTACTTTCTTCCCTCATTGCGTAAATTACTCTATTTTTTTTTTTGTACAAAAATACCAACAAAAAAAAAAGAAAAAAAGAAAGAAAGAGTAAATTGCACCTTAATTTCGAGACTGCGCAAAACTCCTATTCTTCTTTATCGTATTCAGCAGCATTGTGTGCAATCTCCTTTACTGTGTACAGTGTTATATCTTGTAGTATAAGTGTAATAAACAAGAATATGTATGCTTCTTCTTCTGAATTATCACTATGTCTCTGTGAGAACAGGACGAATAACACTTACACGCATCTCACCAACACTCTTACACACCCACAGCAAAGACATTCACTCACTCACAACACTAAACAAGGAAATTGTTGAGGAAATACAGAGAACGAGAGATTATTCCCTCACAAAGACCAAACAACCCTATATATATATTTCTGGTTTACAACAGACTTAACCAGAATTATTAACTAACAGAATTTTTAAGTTCTGTTTACAAAAACATTACTACAGGAAGTTTTTTTTTTTTTTTTTTAAAAAAACTAAGGAAGGTTAGTGTAACGAGTAAGTGGTCTATTAGGGGTGTCAGTATAATATTTTTCAGATGATTAAGGACAGTTAGGGATGGAAATATGGAGGGGTGGCAGTAGAAATTCGACAAAATTTTGGGTCAGTATAATTCACTCAAAGCCAAATGAATCAAACTTTTCTCATTGGTGAAAATCAACGTATGTTTGTTGGTTTTCGGATGAAAGAGCTTCTATAAAATGTGTATCTATAATTTGATTTTAACTTATAAAATTGGTTTGATGTATTTTTACCTTCTCGGTTTCTACTTATATGTGTTTAAGGAGAATTTTTATCTAAATAGGCTTGTTTGTTTGGTCATGTGTATGTGTGTTTCAGAAAAAGTGCGTTGAGAGAGATGTGGTAAGGTTGGTGGGCATTCAGTGCTACCGAGGGATCAGGCATGTGGATAACTTGCCCTGCCGTGGACAGAGGACTCATACGAATGCACGCACCAGGAGGAGCCGGAAAACTTTCTCTGGATCGAGATAGGTACCGCTTGAGAAACAGATGAGTTTGAGATGATGAAATAAGTTTTGCTAGAGACTTAGCTGGTTTAAGTGAAATCAATGTTGATATTTACATGTTCAATCTGCCTTTGGTGGTTTCATCTTTTCTTTGCAAGAGCTTTAATGGTCTTCTCTGCATTTGGTGGGTTTCTTGTCTTGTTTGATTGGCCAGCTAATGTGCTTTTTTATTTGAAAGTTTTTAATCGTTTATACTGGGCAAGGTTTTAAATTGTGGTTGTAGCTTTGTTGCAGTGCAAAATTACAAACAAATGTAAATCAGTTGTAATTGTGATCTCCCAGAGGCTATGGATATCCAAAAAGCCTTCGTTTTAGGATTGAAAAGTGTGGTTGCAAACTATTTATAAAGCCTCAGTGTTGATGTTACTGGTGTGATTACTTTAAGCGTTGTGGGCAGTTTAGAGTGAGAGTGGAATTTGTTAGTTGGTTATTATAACCAACTTTCCTCTAGCATATTGGTGGTCATTGACGCACTATTTCTTTTTCTTCGTGGCTCATTAGTATGGCATCCACTGTCATGTGCTTATCCAGCTATCAATCCTTTTTCCAATTTTCTCTACCAAAAATACTTTGTATACTTTTTCTGAGACGGAAAGGAGTAGGGGTGGGTATGAATTGGATTTTTAAAAATCCAATCTAGATCCAAATAATTGGATGAGATTTTGGATCCAAATCCATTTTCGTTGTAGAATTAGTTTGATTTTTTTCTTTTTAAATTCAGATTCAAATATTTGGATCAAGTTCAAAATTCAAAATCCATTTTTTATATATAAAAAAAAATTAAGTTGAATTTTCTAAAACTTGTATCGTTGGCATGACTCAACCTATTTCGATCCTCGCCTTAGTCCAACCAGTCTCGACCCTTGGTTCAGGATAGTCTCACCCTTTGATCCAGGTCAACCCCTTTGACCTGCAACCCAAACCAACCCATCTCGATCTCATGTCCATGTCGGCTAGTCTCGACCTTTCGACCAAAGTTGACTCAACCAAATCTGGACGATTATCGGTTGGAGTCAACTCACCCAAATTTGGTTGAGTTTCGGTTAGGGTCAAGTCAATCGAATTTAATCTGATTCAGCTAGGGTCAACTTGATCGAATTCGGTTGAATTTTGGTGAAACCAACTCGATTGAATTTTGGTTAAGGCCAACTTGGCCTAATTACCTCGAATTTGGTTGGATTTTGGTCAGGGCTGATTTGGTCGGATTTTGAGTAGAGGCAACTTGACCTAATTTGGTTGAATTTTGGTTGGGCTGACTCGATTGAATTTGATTGAATTTTTGTCGGGCCAACTTGACCAAATTTTACTGAATTTTAGCCGGGTTTACTAGGCCAACTTTTTGATTGAGGTCGACTGGGCCAAATTTGGCTGAGTTTTAGTTGAATTTTGGTTGAGTTTTGATTGGTCCCAGCTCGGTCGAATTTGATTGAGTTTTGGTTAGAGCTCACTCAATCGAATTTTGCCAAATTTTAGTTGGAGTTGACTCAATTGATTTTGGACAAAGTTGACTTGGTCAAATTTGGTTGAATTTCTGTTGGAGTCGACTCAATCAAATTCAAATTCGGTCGAATTCAGTCCAATCCAACTTCAGCCCGGGCTGGTCCTCTCGACTTTCAATATGAGCCGGTCTATCTTGACCTTCGACCATCCTAACTAGAGATGAAGTAAGGTTGGTCGGCATTGAATACCACCGTGGGATCAAACATGTGGATAACTTACCCTGTTGTGGGCAGATGACTCATACAAATGCATGCATCAGGAGGAGTTGGAAAACTTTCTCTTGATTAAGATAGGTAACGCTTGAAAAACAGACAAAGAATGAATATCCAATTCAAAAAAAATTTATAAAATATAATTCAAAATTATAAAATGTAATTTAGATTGAAATCCAGATTTAATAAAAATGTATTGAGTTTTAATGAAATGATTTTTAAATGGATTGGATTAGAGTAGAAGTGGATTGTATCAAGAAAATGAATTTTTTGTCCATCTTTGGAAAGGAGAGTTTAAAATAATAGAAAAGGAAAGAAAATAAAAAAGTGAAGCTATTTCTAAAATGTTTTCTTTCTATGTGATTTTTAAACCAATTAATTAAGAAAAATGAGAAAATAGTGATTTAATTAAGAAAAATGAGAAAATAGTGATGTAATCGCAAAAAAGAAAATTATGTATAAAACATGTCAATAACTTTGTTAACTATTAATGCGATAAAATACTATATGAACACAAAAGTTTAGAATAAAACAGTTGTCTAAACTATATTGTTGTTAAAGATGAAGTTACTTAATTTTTTTACTTAAGTCATTGGACACATTTTAATAACATAAAATGAGTATGATGTGACATCCCATTTTTAATATAGTAACTTACTAGAATTTCGCATCACATAATTATAATATAAAAAAGCACTCGACATGAAGTATACATGTACTAACTATTACAGTTATCCATAATATACTTGGATTAAAAGCTTAGGTATATCACGATGCCATAAAAACATAACACAAGAGTACTATTATTTTCCAAAAGATTGCTCATAGAGCAAGGAGTTTACAATAAACTAAGAATTCTTCAAAAGGAGCTTAACAGTGAACCACAACCCAGACCAATGAACCCACACCTTGAGAACTTCCAGAGGTTTCCACATCTGCTCACACGAATAGCATTGGTGATCATTGCAAAAGGAAAACCACACAAAACAGACAGACACAAGCAATAAGGTAAGCTAGAGCAAAAAATGTTAAATTACTCTTTTGGTCCCTCTATTTGTCATGAAATTTCATTTTGGTCCTCAAGTTTTTTGTTGTCTCAATTTGGTCCTCATTTTCTTAAAAATGACTCAATTTGGTCCTCGCCGTTAACTTTGACCAGACGGTGTTAAGTCAACGCCACGTGTCAATTTCTGGTTTTTTTGAATTTTTTGAATTTTTTTTTTGAAATTTTTTTATTTTTGACACGTGTCACTTCACCGTTGTGCCACGTGTCAAAGTGACTCAATTTGGTCCCTATATTTGTTTTTAGTTTCAATTTAGTCCCAATTTTTGTAAAAATGAAGCAACATTGTCTTCCTTAGATTGAGACTCAATTTAATCTTTGTATACAACTTATGATGATATTCTTAATAAAATTGACGTTTTTCTTAAATATTTGTAGAAATATTTTTAAATAAGTTTTTTTTTTAGTTTATTATTAAACAAAGTTAAACCCCAAATTTAATTTCAAAAGTTAACAATTTTGTCATCATATATAAAGGTATCAAGTGTATCATATTATACAAATTTAGTAAAAATTAAAAATCAAATAACTTGTCACACATAAATTTAGGAACTAAATTTCAAGTTCAAAACAAAATCAAAGTCTAATATTTTATGTAGAATTTAAAGTTAATTTAAAATATTTATAGAAATATTTAATAAAAACATTAATTTTATTAAGAATATCACCATAAACTTTATAATAAAGTAAATTTAGTATCAATCTAAGGAAGGACAATATTGCTCCATTTTTAAAAAAAAATGGGACTAAATTGAAACTAAAAACAAATAAAGGGACCAAATTGAGTCACTTTGACACGTGGCACAACTGTGAAGTGACACGTGTCAAAAATATAAAAAAATTAAAAAAAATTATAAATTGACACGTGGCGTTGACTTTAACACTGTTTGGTCAAAGTTAACGGTGAGGACCAAATTGAGTCATTTTTAAGAAAATGAGGATCAAATTGAGACAACGAAAAACTTGAGGACCATAATAAAATTTCATGACAAATAGAGGGATCAAAAGAGTAATTTAACCAAAAATGTTTTAATCATGTTATAAAGCAAATCAATATTCAGATCATATTATGCATAGTCAAAGCAATAGGCACCAAAATCATGTGAAAGCAAACAATTTCAAGACTCTATGACTCAATATCCAGATCATAGTCTTGATATAGAATTCTAAAGGAAGTATGCGCCTGTGCTGGCTTCCAAACTCTACAAAGTCTAAACATAAAGGGTTATCACCGAACCACACACAAGGTTAATCCTCTAATGTCTTGGGCCCAATATGTCCCAAGACTAGAACCTCCTGCCACTCTCACCACATAAATTATTCTACTTTATGTGAGTGTGAATAATTATTAGAGTTCAGAATACCTTCCTTTATCTAGACATCTTTTATATCAAGGTATACATTGACCACACCATCACTAAGAGTTTCCCATGAAACTCCTTTACCAACAACATTTCACATGTTATCTTAAGCATCATAATCTCATGCCAATGCACCACAACTAACCACCCCATTCTTATTTCATTTCATACAAGCAAGTCAATATTACATGAAACATACATAATCACAAATTCATGCTTTTAAGAGTAATTGAATCAATCCACAAGTTCAAGTTAAAGTAAGGAATTAAAATTTTGCAGCAAATCTCGCTTAAGCTAGACTGGTCTCGCTTAAGCAAAAATTTGAACAGAAAGTAAAGTGAAATTCTACTATTCTCGCTTACGCTAAAATTTATTGCTTAAGCTAGACTAGTTTCGCTTAAGCTAGAAATTCTCACTTAAGCTAAACTGATCTCGCTTAAGCTAAACTAACAGATTTTCACTAGCTTCAACGTGCAAAAACACAAAATCCCAAGCAACAAAAACTAAAGAAAACACAAACACATTGCATAAAACGTTGGCATCATACTTCATCCTTTAAAAGGGTAAACAAATCAATCATGGGAGCATACAAGCATTCAAACAACTTTGTTGTCAATCTTGCTCAAGCTAAAGAGCTCTTGCTCAAGCGACAAGAGCCTCTCGCTCAAGCGAAAAGCTGTCGCTTGGGCGAGATTTAAATCAAAGGCATTATGAAGGTTCGCGAGTTCTCGCTTAAGCGAAGCCTCCTGTAAGACCCGTGGAATTTAATTAATTAAATAATTAATTAATTAATAAATGCGGGTGGAAAAGTAATTTATGACATTAATTTCTGATTGGTATAATGTGGAAAAGTACTAGTTCAATGGTAGAAAGTATTTTGTTTATGTGAGAGGACTTGGGTTCAAGTCCTATATGTGTCAAATTATGTGTATTTAGTTATTTATTGTTTTTAATACTATGATTGATCATGTTTCATATGATGTAATATCTGAATTATATTAGTTAGCAAGAAATATGAACTGACATGATGGTTTGACATTGATTTGGCTTTTGCATAGTTGTGGGTTCAACTCTGGGAGAACCCAAATTAAACATTCTTTTTGCTATTTTTGGCTTTGGCATGAATGTGAAGGGTTAACGTGAACCCTAGAGGAACTAGCAGCCAAGGGTGGCTATAAAACCAGTCCATAATGGGAGAATGAATGGCCATTAACACTCAAATTAAGTGGCAGTTCGTTTTTTACTCTCTCCCTAGCCTTAAGTTCCCATTTAAAAGGCAAAAGTGAAGTTTTGGAAAGGGTTTGGCAACACTAGAATTGGTACCAGAAACAAAGCACGAAAATTGCTAAGATTAGTAAGTGTTGAGTGAGGTTTGGGGCTGGTTGAGTGGAAGCCAAAGGGAAGGTCATTGGTGATCGTTGGGAGCTCTCAAGCATTTCAGTTTAAGCGAAGGAATTCCAGGTTAGGGGAGCTGGAAAATCGTACTTATGTTGTATTGTATAATTGCATGAACTGTATGATGATTATGTGTATTGGAATTGTCTGAATTGTGTGAAATTGTACGTTTCTGGAATTTTTCCAAAAACCGCCTGGCGGGTCATGACTGACCGCCAGGCGACTCATCCCTTTTGTGTGAGTTTCTAGTTCTGGAAGAGGAACCGCCTGGCGGTACACTCCCAACTGCCAGGCGACGCGTGATCAGTGCACCAGTTCTGCAATTTTGTTTGAACTGCCTAGCGGTGATGAATTTCCGCTAGGCGACACGAACCATTTTAGTTCGATTTTCATGATTTGGGACGCTGGGGAGATTCTGGTCATGGGAAAAGTAGGGTTATTCATTAAAGGGTCATTTGATGATTGAATTGTCGTCGAATTTCATGGTATAGATAGTTTGCGTGAATGAAATAATGTTTTGATTGAGTTTAGTGGAGGATTCTGATACTAATCGAATTAGGGTTGTTCTTGTAAAAGAGAAATTTTTGAGGGGAATGATTGAGAGAATGATATGAGGACGAGATTTGCAAGCAATGGAGTTGATGAATAGTTGGAAAATCGGAAGTTTTGTGCAAGACCTAATGTTCACAGAACTTGGAAATATGGGAGTTCCTGGAGAATGCTGGAACCGCCTGACGGTTTGTAGGTTGCCGTCAGGAGCCGTATCAGAGTGGTAAGACTGAGCGTGTTGATGCAGTGGGAAAGTCATGTGTGGTCAGATGTGTATAATAGAGTGATGGAAAGTGAGTGGAAGTGGTCTAAAACTGAAACTGTCGTCAAAAGCTTATACAATCTAGTATGTGGTATAGGAATGGTTAGGACTTAAGTGATTGAAAATGATATTGTTGGAAGGATAGTTAATAATATAGTATGAGGAACAAAATTGTAAAGGGTTGGTGAGATGAGTGTTAGATACTCCAGCGCATGTCTATGTGCAAGTCATTGGGAAAATTTTGGTTGTTAGTCGTGGAATTGAATAAGGTATTAAGATATAGATGATTTTATAAAAAGCACTTTAATATCAGTAGCATTGGCTCTGGACTGTGAAGAGAATCCTATAACAGTAGTAATTGACTTGGCATAAACTCAAAGTAAGACATCCAGGAATAATATTAAGGTGAAAATAAGAAAGCTTGAATTGGAAATTGTGAGGGTAGTAGTAGAATAGGAATTGCTACCCAATTAAGGACTGATGATTAAGCCTCACGATTGTTAGTAACCATCAAAGTTATAGGATACTAGAAAAATAATCAGAGGAAACTGATGTGAGAAGTGGTGCCAGACTGGAGCAGAAACCAGTAACGCGCAACACTGTCATGGCGCCTGGCGGTGAAACGCGAATCGCCAGGCGATGGCATTAATTCAGTGGGGTCCTGGACTTGGTGGCGCCTGGCGGAGGGAAAGGTCCCGCCAGGCGACGACGGCAGAAACAATAACCCTGGAGTGCGTCCGCCTGGCGGTGTGGATTGTCCCGCTAGGCAGTGTTTGCACTATTGTTGGTTCTTAGGCGCTTGGCACCTGGTGGTACGTTTCCCCCGCCAGGCGGTCTGGAAGCTGTAGCGCCTAGCCGTATATGTCTCTCGCTAGGCGATTTGGCTGTTGTAAGTCCTTGTTGTTAGACTTTATAGGAGTGATCTACAAGGCTTTTGGTGATGCTTCAAAGGTAAGATTGCTGGGTTCCTTGAGTTCAGCTCGGAACGTATCCGCACGTGCTCTGTCGGTTGTGACCGATAGGTTTGGTAGCAAATTACCTTAAATGCCAATAACTATTTATAATGTGTGATTTTTGACAAATAATAAAAAAAATCTGACCTCCTTTTCCTCCCGTACCTACTTGTAAACAATTTCTTATAATTTTAAATTGCTAGGAATTATTCACTAAAAGGAAACCTGTCTGAATACTTTAAAAGTCACACTTTCAAAGAAAATATTTTTAAATAAGAAATCAACATTTTTTTATTTTATATTGAACTCACAAAGCATGGGAAAAAAATTATTTTGATTGAATTTAAACACGATTAAATTAAATTAAAAAGTAAAAGACCAAACCACATCTAATTAAAAATATTATGGTTAAATCATTTCAGAGGTATCCATTTTTGTAGCGAAATTTCAAGTAGAATGTTAAAAAAAATTCATATTTGCAAATAAAACTAGTAACGATAGGAAATAAATATTATAAATAGATATATTCAAGTAATGGGTATGAGTATTTTTTTTTATATTCGAATTAATGGGACGGGTACGAGTATTATAGTATCCGTATGTATGGATACCCGTACCCACTACTCTAATTTAAATCTAAAAACAATAAAAAAATGATTAAAACATTAATATATTGATTTGAATGAGTTGTTTTGGATCACTTGGTTTTAAAATATCTCCATTTATTTGTAAATTATTATTCGACACTAATTAAATGAGTTATTTACACTTTGTTTGAAATTTATGATTGTTAAGCATTGTATTTTTATCTGAATTTATGATTAAAATAGATTAAATATTAAATTTTCTTTTTGTAAATACTGCGGATACCTGTGAATATTAAAAAAATATGTGACCCGCATAATGGATACTTACACGGATATGACTGCGGATATGAGACAAATATTTATCCAATAGGTAGGATACAGATAGAGCCGTCAAAATGGGTTATAACTCGCGAGCCAACCCGGCTCATCATAGGTTTGGACTGGGTTGGGTTGAAAAAAATTACAAATTTCAGTACGGGTTAAAAATGAATCCAATCCACTAAGAACCTGGCTCATTCGGGTTGAACCCGTGATGAACCAGGTTGACTCACCAATTCGCTAATAAATTTTAAATATTAAATTAATATATATATATATATATATATATATATATATATATAATATTTATATATAATTTAATTATTTAATACTTAATCTTTTAATATTATTAGTTAACATTTTCTTTTTCTTGTAGATGGGTAATTCGGCTCGACCCATAACGGGTTGATCACTTAGTGGGTCAGACAATCCGTTTTGACAGCTCTAGATACAGAAGAACTATTACTCGTATCTTATCAGCTCTGTTGACCTTCTTAGTCAGGGTTATATTTATCGCAAGCGAATACATATTTATAAATTTATTTCAATAATTAAAATAAATTTTTAAGTTATTAATTACAACAAAACTACATATTCACGATTTAAAAAATAATATAAAAATTGAAAATAACCAATTTTTATTTCTATACCTTTTGGAACATAATTATTTTTTATATAAAAAATTATAAATTAAATATGTCTTCTTCTCCTAAGTCTAATTTAAATTTTTTAAATTTTAAAATATCTGATGCTGCTTTTGTTTGGCTTGCAAAACTATCTTGATCCTGCAACAAGTGTTATCAACAATGCTTCTAAAAGCACCTCTCTGTTATCTGACCCTAAAACCCCCACACTTTGCATCCATGGCGGGAGCTACAGGAAGAACCCTCTTCACCTTCTCCCTCTCTTCCTCTTCTTCTTATTCTTCATTCACGCGCTTCCTCGCCAAACGCGTCCCACTACGCAAACCCCTCCCACTTCTCCCCCGCCTCCGCCCACTCTGCTCCGTCGCTGCTGCGCCGGAAACCGCCGACGCGAAGCATTCTTTACTCCTGGAGAGGCTCCGGGCGCGACACCTCAGGGATGCCGCGAGAATCGCCCCCGAACCGAGGAAGAAGGCCAGGGGCGCCGCCGTTGCTGAGGCTGAGAAAGAGAGGGCGAAGAAGGAGAAGAAGGTGGTTGCCAGTTTCGAGGAGTTGGGAATGAGTGAGGAAGTTATGGGGGCGGTTAGGGAAATGAGCATCGAAGTACCCACTGAGATACAGGGAATTGGCATCCCCGCCGTTTTGGAAGAGAAGAGTGTCGTTTTGGGGTCGCATACTGGCTCTGGCAAAACTCTCGCCTACTTGCTTCCTCTTGTTCAGGTGTTGTTCTGCATTCGTTTTGAAAATGGAAATTTGTGAGCTAACTAAGTTCATTTCCAATACAAGAGTGTTAGTTATATTATACTCCCTCATATAATTTATGATAACTTGGAATTTTTGTTTCAATGCAATCCTACACTTCAATATTTTTTTTTTTGTTTGTAATTTAACTTTTCAAAACTTGAAACCATTTTTTTTTAATTCTTGTGAACTAAGTACCAGGTCTTCGGATTCGTTTCATGTCACAATAGCATGTTCAAATAAGGTGTCATATAAGACACAAATTTTAAACTTATGCCATTGGCTATGAACTGTGCATTGGAGATGATCTAAAAATTTTAAGATCGTAACCTCTCCATGTTGTGTACACTTAAGAGTATTAGACACTACCTATGCTCCTACGTAAATTTTAGGCTAAATGAGCATTTTGGTTCCTGAATGTGTGAAAATTCAGTACCAGATGGAAAGAAAGTTCCGAGTTTGTCCCCAATGTGGAAAAAGTTAGACAATTACATCCTTTTGTATAACTTAAAAACAAATTGGTTTTTGAATTTTACTATTTAATGTCAAATTGGTTGTCAAAATATAACTTAGTATCAACTTGGTTCTTAAATATTCCATCTTAATAATGAAGTGGTCCAGCAAAACTTAATTACACATTCAGGTACTAAATAATACTTTTTGGTCTTTTAGGGACTAAATTGTCATCGATTTACACATTTAAGAATTAAAATAGACAATTTGTCATTCATCCTAAACTTTATATGAATGTATTTTTAATTTTTAATGTTTAAACTTTTTATAGTTTTCAAGGTATATTATTTTATCTACTGTGATATTATGAGGAGGAATACTGATCCTATGAGCATGTTTGGCAGCTTTTTGATAATTTCAGAAGAATAATTAAAGTATATTGAATTGAAAAATAAAAGTAGGAGTGTGAAAAATGTAGTGAAGATGATTAGTTATGTTAGAAAGTAACTTCCACTTTCACGAGAATGTAAAATAAAGTTCTTTCACCATGGGAATAAGAAGTGAGACAAACATTTTATTTTCATGGGAATCAACAAGAATAAACATATGCCGGGTTGTTTTTGGCAAAACTTGTATGAAACATGAGTATGTGCTATTCCTTAGTTTACTTAAAAAATTAATCACTCTTTTGATACCTTGAAATGAGAATAAGATTCCCTTGTTCACTATTTGTTTTTGCTATTCCTTAGTTTACCTTTTTTTTTTTTTTACAAAACATGAGAATATGTTGGTCCATATAGTTCACTTTCCGGAAAATAACTTTCGTTATCATCTTAAAGTGAATAATGTTTGCACCTACTTGTCTTGGAATGTTATTTAGATTCAGCTTAGGCACACTTGTGTAGGCATATATTGTGGCTGCTGAGACACTGTTAATTTGTTGATGTACCTGTAGTTGCTACGACGGGATGAACAATTGAGTGGAATAATGTTGAAGCCCAGGCGTCCACGAGCTGTTGTGCTGTGTCCTACAAGGGAGTTATCTGAGCAGGTAAACTGCATTTAAGCTGTATAGATCACTCCTATTAAGTTGGATTACATTAATGTGAAGTGGGCTTTATAGGTTTTTCGAGTAGCAAAATCGATAAGCCATCATGCACGATTTAGGTGTACCATGGTAAGTGGTGGTGGCCGGATTAGGCCTCAGGAGGATTCCCTTAACAACCCCATTGATATGGTAGTTGGTACCCCTGGTAGGGTTCTTCAGCATATTGATGAGGGAAACATGGTGTATGGTGAGATCAAATACTTGGTGAGTATCTCACAATTCACAGTTTTTAATAGACAACAATGAGTTTAAGCTTCACTTACTGATGATGGTCTTTGCTTTGCAGGTATTGGATGAGGCAGACACAATGTTTGATCGGGGTTTTGGTCCTGATATACGCAAGTTTCTGGGCCCACTAAAAAGTCGTGCTTCAAAACCTGATGGCCTTGGTTTTCAGACTATCTTGGTAACTGCAACCATGACAAAGGTGTGTGAGCACCATATTCTTGTGGGCTACATGCAATTTAAATACTAATGGTTTAGAAGATTATTCATAAAATGGGTGCCCTTATATATAAATGTTAGTCCGATGGTTGTTTTTCACTTTCTTGAATTCTGGACAATCCCTATTATATTTAAGTGGGATGCATTTTTCATGATCAATTTTTGACAATGAACTTCAGTATTGATTTCTTTGAGTTTTGCAGGCTGTGCAAAAGCTGATTGATGAAGAGTTTCAAGGCATTGTTCATCTGCGCACATCAACATTGCATAAAAAGATTTCTTCTGCTCGTCATGATTTTATTAGACTTTCAGGTTCTGAGAACAAGCTTGAAGCATTACTGCAGGTATACTTAATTATATTTTGGCGTGTTTGACATGTATCAACCAATGGTTGATAATTTTAGTTTGTGTTCGGATGTGTAATCAAGTGGCACCAAGTTTGTTTGGGATTATTTGTTCCTGGGATTAAGTCTCACACAGGCTGCTTTTCTTTCACTTTAGCTAATGAGATATAACTCTGGGCTGTTATTGATTGGAGTTAGGATGTGATGGTACCAACTGACTCTAAAAAATATAATAGAGAGAATACGTGTATACTAGTTACTAATGATTGTATTTGTCTGACCTCAAGTATGTTAAGATAATATTGTTAGGGTTGATCACCGTATTCAAGTTATTGTCCACTTTGGAATCTAAAACTCTTGTCATAGTTTTGTCCTTCTTAAAGGTGTCTTGGAGTCTTGAAGGATGAAAGTGTATTTAAATTACCCTTCTCCCAACTCGTAAGTAATATGGGGCTATTGAGAGTACTAGAATACTGTTAATTACAATCCTAATTACAACTCCAAAAGAGTACTACATGACTTCTTTCATTATAAAATGACTTTACACATAATGTTGTGAATTAACTACTCTAAAAGCTAAATCTGTTATGTGAAGATGCATGAATGATTTATCCATTGGGCTTGACATGTGAATAATGCACAGGGCCACATACCTTATCCTGAAGTCAATTTTCTCTTAGAATACTGGGGTAGCAAGCATCTAAGTCTAGAGCACTTGGTCTCGTAGAGATCCTAAACCATGTCAGGAACCAACCATATTTCAACAGTTTAAGCTTAGTAGGCAAGGGCACATGAATGTTTTTATTATATTATATCTGTACAATACAACTAACTAAGATATTATCTGAGGATTGGCAACAAAGCATAAAAACTTCTTAAAAGTTGAAGAAAATTGCAATATTTGGTGCGTATTGCATGTTTTAAACACTTGGCTACGCAAAAGGTGAGATATGACCCTAAATTTGTAATGTTGCTGATCTATTGAAGTGTGTGTTTCACTGAGAACACAGTCAATATTCTAATATTGCATTGTTTCATTTTTATTTGTGTTCCAAGTTATGGTAAGTTTTCCTTCTAGTAAGGGTGTCCAAATTATGATCTTTAGTTTTACAAGAAATATGAAATATTTTTTTCAGTTGAGGAAACTTCTACTTTTCTGCAATTTTTCTTTTATGTTCTGTTCACATTCAATATTTTCATCCGCCTTTGTTGTTTTGTAATAAAAGCTATGGTGCATGCTTTTCAAATCATAGACTTTGAGCTGTCAAAAGGAATCACAAACCTAGCCCACCATAAGTTTTAGTTGGGTTGGGTTGGTGGAAAATTGGCTCACCAAGACCCCAGGTTAATTTGGCCAAGCTCACTTTGCTCATGGCTACCCAAGTTCAACCCATGGTGAGCTAGGCTGGGTGTTTTTGTTTTATATTGCTTTTTTAATTTTCTACTTTTTCAGCATTTGAATTGTTTCATGTTTGAACTTTGGCTAATTATTGTTTTAGTGAACTGGTTGGTTAAGTCTTTTTTTTACTACGTGTGTAGCATTATCATTGTAGTTGGCTAGGTTGTTTTCTTGATTTATTGGGTTTTCATTATATGTTTTCTGATCACATGATGGTAGGTACTAGAACCAACCCTTGCAAAGGGTAACAGGGTGATGGTTTTCTGCAATACATTGGATTCTAGTCGTGCTGTGGATCATTTTCTTGGTGAAAATCAGATTTCTACTGTGAACTACCATGGTGAGGTACCAGCAGAGCAAAGGTAATGTGCTATATTGAAATTCTTATCTACTTCCTCTTTATTTTGTTATGGCAGATAATTAAGCTGCCCAAAAATAGGCACACTGTAGCTGTTGAATTTGACTAAGATTTAAAATGAGGAGATATGTAAAGTGAAAGGGTATTCTAATGTTGATTTGAACTGGGCAAGTTTAGAAGGTAGGTGCATCTCCCTACTTTATTTCAAATTAGATGCATCTTCTCACTTTAAAGAAATTCAATCCATGGAAAAGAGGTAATAGAAAGTGAAATATGTCAAATATATTTTACCGATGAGGCTTACAATAAATATGATACAATACACTGACTTCACGCCTGTTTTTATTCTAAAACTTCGATGATCAGAAGACAACAATACCCTCTGCTTTGGGGACTCCGAATAACTGCTAAATTAACTATGAAGATTTTACTCATTGCGTGACAATAAATACTTCTGAACACTTCGTCAACTTGTTCTAAATAAACCCACTTGACCAAAGGCATATAAAAACTATACTTGAATTCTTGCTAAACTTGTGATGGGTTTCAAATACAATGACAGAAATTAAAATGTCGTTAAAGAAGATGGGCACTGCTTAGACAACTCATTGACCTGATACTAGGCAGCTAGATTGATTAATGACCGAAGAAAATAGAGAAAGAATGGGTCAAGCAATAAATGGAATTTGTGTACGATAAAATTGCATATGGTAGCTTTTGAGCCTATGATGCCATTTGAACCGCTGCCTCTCCGGTGCTCTGTTTCATATCATGCCCACTTATTTATAGTGCTTTTCCCTTAAATTCAGGGTTGAAAATCTCAGAAAGTTCAAGAGTGATGGTGATGATTGTCCTACGTTGGTTTGCACGGACCTGGCTGCTAGGGGTCTAGACTTGGATGTAGATCATGTTGTCATGTTTGACTTCCCCTTGAATTCTGTGAGCATCATATCTATTAATTTATTTAGTGGCCTATTAGGTCAGAGTACCTTCTTTCTGTCTTCCCCTTTTGATATGAATTGCCTATAAACCTATCTTTTTCCTTTCTATTTTAGATTGACTACCTTCATCGCACTGGTAGAACTGCTCGTATGGGTGCAAAAGGTAACAAATTCTTATATAATTTAATTTAATCAGTTTATCTCAATCAATAATGCCGATCTTTATTCTGCAAGCAGTATATTTTTGCCTTAGTATTTGTAGAGTTGGAAGCTGCAGTCAATGTTCCTAGGTTGCATATACAATCTGCCTACAAATGTTCTCTTAGTCACCTTGAAATTGCTTATAAATTAGAAGACAAAATTGATTACTGTGTATTTGATTTTAAATATCTGCATGCAGCATTTCTAACCGCCGTAAAATATTGGTCATTATGTACCGAAGCAAAGAAAGGAAGAAAAAGATCTTGATGTGTATCATTCGGGTTATACAGGGTTCTTCTGTTTGTTGTACCAGATCCATGCTACATTATTATGTCTAGTCATCATAACTTAGATTACATTGCATTGTGACTGTTACAGATATGTAGATGTACTTGGAAGATCTAAAATGCTCTTTTCTCATGCAGGGAAGGTAACAAGTTTAGTTGCTAAGAAGGACTTGGACTTGGCCAGCAAAATAGAGGAAGCAATAAGGAACAATGAGAGTTTGGAGGCTATCACAAAAGAAAGTGTTCGAAGGGACACTGCAAGGACCCAAAACACAGAGCAGAAGGGAAAGGGTAGAAAAATGGTTCAAGTTTCAAAAGTCAAGGGCAAATTTGGTAGTCGTTCCAGTTCTGGAAATAATAGATCAGGTATAAAATCTGGGAAAGCTTCACCAGTCAAATCTATGAAAAAAGGGATTAACGTTTCAAAATCTGGAAAATCTTCAAGTGCTAGTAGCACCATCAGAAAAGGATCTTCAGAGAAGAGGCAAACAAGTAAAGTGGTCAGTGCCGCCAAATCTACGAATTCTAAACTTAATGTTGTGGGGTTTCGGGGAAAAAAGTCATCTTCAAATAACAATGGTTCGGTTTTGTGAAGTGGATTGTGCGTCATATTTGTATCTTGGGAGTAAATGCCTCTCAATTTTGTGTACTAAATGAGAATTTTCCTGTAGTAAAATTATTATAATATTATATAATAATTTAATATTTTTTATTTTTCTGGCAGCTGTTATAGATGTGTTATAGATGATACTGTAGTAGATAATTTAATGGATAAACTTTTTATTAGATAAGATGTCCCTACAAAATCTAGTTTATCTAGTTTATCAAATGAAATTTTCGATTGGAAATACAAATTCTAATTTATTGGCAAATTCTTTTTGCAAGTTATACTAATGACTTCATTATTGATGAAAACAAAGTAATTTAAATTTTAAAATCTTACGATAAATTTGAACTTGTCGACAAATTTAGTTCGGTTTGTAAAATTCTGTCAAAAATTATAGAAGTTATTGTAGTGCTCTATTTTATGTATATCTCAACAAAATGGTGAGTGATACACAATTCTCTTCAATAGAAGAAGTCTTATGGTGAGAACAATGAGAGTGATATAGGTCATGACTGCTGATCCAGGTTGAAGGTCGAGATTGACCCACCTTGGTCAAAAGTTGAGACAGGTCGACACAGGCCGAAGGTTGATATTGGCCAACCTGGGTCAAAAGTTGAGATATATTGGTTAGGGTCGAAGCTCGAGATGAGCATGCCTCGTCCAAAGTTTGAGATGGACCTAAGGTTGAGATGAGTCGACCTAAGCCAAAGGTCGAGGCTAGCCAACTTGGTTGAAAGTTGAGGCAGGCCAACTCGAGCTAGGATGAGAATCGAGATATGTCAGTTAGGTCGAAGGTCGAGACTGGCAGGCCTAGGCCAAGGTCGAGATAGCGTCCTGAGCTAAGGCCTAGATAGGGTTGTTCGGGTCAAAGGCTAAGACAAGCCAGCTCCAATTGTCAAGACATGCCAACCTGAGCAAATTGGTAAGACGGGTCGAAGGCCGAGACTAGGGATGTAAAACAAATCCGTATGTGTGGGTATCTGCGGATAAAACCCGCAATGGGATAGGAAATGGATATTGAAAGTGGATACCCGAGGCTAACGAATATGGGTATTTTTTATACCTGCATGTTAACGGGATAGGTACGGGTATCATAGTATCCATACCCGTGGATACTCGTACCTGCTATACTTTAATTTAAATTTAAAAAATATTAAAACATTAACACATTATTTTTGAATGGGTTATTTTTTATCGATTGGTTTTAAAAAATCTTCATTTATTTGTAAAATGTCATTCAACACTATTTAAATGAGTTATTTTCACTTTGTTTTAAATTTATAAAGGTTATGAATTGTATTTTTTGAATTTATGGTTAAATTTTTTTATTAGGTATTAATTTTTTCTTTTATAAATACTCGTAGGTACCTGTGCATATTAAAAAACTATGCAGGTACTCGCATAACGAATACCTGCACAGATATGGGTACGGGTACGAGATGAATATTTATCCAGCGGGTGGTATCCGTTGACATCCCTAGTTGAGACAAGCAGACTCGGCCGAATTTGGCAAAATTTCTACCATGACCGATTTTGCGAATTCAACCAATTTTCGGCCCAGGCCGACTCAATCAAATGTTGGCTGGGTCGACTTAGCCAAGATCGCTCCATTTCAGTCGGGGCTAACTTTGTCGAAATTTGACCAGGGCCGACATGCCGAATTCGGGTGAATTTCAGCGAAGGTTGACGCAACCGAATTCTAGTGATTTTCAATTAGGGAAGACTCAGTCGAATTCGGCCATGGTTGATTAGTTGAATTCGGCTGATTTTTAGTCGGGTAAGACTCGACTGAATTTGTCTAAATTTTAACTGGATTTTGGTGGATTTTACTTAGCCATATTTGACTGAATTTTGGCATTGGCCTACTTGGCCGAATTTCGATCAATCATGGTTGATTGTGTAGAATTTCAATCGATGCTGACTCACTTGAATTCTGTTGAATTTCGGCGTAGCCAACTCAACATAATTTTTCCGAATTTCAGAGGGGGCGACTTGATCAAATTTTGCCGTATTTTGGCAAAGGCCAACTCGGTTGAATTCGACCGAATTTCAGTGGGGATCCTATATTTTCATCGAACAGTTTTATAATTCATTGCTAATCATATATTTTGTGCATTTTAACCATCAACACATATTTCCTATCACATCATGGCATTTTATAGGTTCATTATTAAACTTGTTGGGAATGGTTGTTTCAGTTTGTTTAAGCGTACTTTTATGATTGGATCTGGTACACTTTATGATGGTTTATATAAATTGAATTTGGATAATTTATATGCTGAAACTCTTATGACTTTGCATCACAA
>Ga0214545_1004226_pt1 | contig 26980 bp, 19 predicted proteins | sample CNSS4metaG_FD_160064 | JGI IMG/M metagenome (GOLD analysis project Ga0214545, IMG submission 160064) | Root nodule microbial communities from cowpea collected in UCLA plant growth center, Los Angeles, California, USA - CNSS4 | ecosystem: Host-associated > Plants > Roots > Nodule | place: USA... | reverse complement strand
TTACCTCTGATGAAAGAAATTCAAGCACTGTAGATAATTCGAACTTAGAATACAAACAATTTCAATTAGCTTTAGTTTTTTTTTTCTACTTTTTAATACAGGGTTGAATCACAAAAACATTCCTTTGTATTTAATTTAATATCATATATTATGAACATTTTGACTTTTGAGTGGCTATAATATCATTTTCTTAGAATAAAGCTATTTGCTTACATACTTTTTGTGAAACAAAGCGCACCTGCAATGTGTCAGAGCTGTTGACGGTAAAAAATAAATAAAAAATAAACAAGTAAAAGAATGTGGAACTAATTCAAATTAAAGAATAACTGAAGACTAAAATTAATATCTAATTTAACTCAAGTAAGACATACATTCATTAAAATATCTATTTAACTAAAATTAAATACTTCATTATTTCTGCATTTTCATTCTCTTACTTACATATACGTGTTTATTTATTTTATATTAATATTTGTCATTAAATAAATTTAACAAATACTATAATTTAAACCGTGATGGTTATCACGTTAGTGTGATTATTTTGTACTTTTAAATTTATTTAATATTCATTGTATTGCATAGTACAAAACAAAGATGCAAGAGCAAAATATCTTATCTAATTGAAATTATTTTCAATCGTATTAAATTAAATTAGATTTCTTATATGTAAATTGGTATGAAATATACTGTAATTTAATTATTTAAATAATCAACCGAACCGTAAATACCCTGAACAAGTACATCTTGGTGATGTCAGACCTTTTTTTTTCTGAATTTGTTATTTGAGTAAACCTTTAATTTTTTTTTGGACGACCTAACGATAAGTTGGAAGGTGAGTGAAGAAAAATGAAATGAAAATATTTTTTTAGGATCATTTGGAGAAAATTATTTCGAACAGACTACTAATTGTTTCCTTAATAGTAAAGGGAAAACTGGAGAATGAAATAATCTTTTCGATATACATTTGCTTATCTATTTACCTATCTATTATTACATTAAAATTATAAACTATGTAATAACATATTCTCATACTTTCTTTTACCAATAACATTTTTATTAGCTAAGTAGTAGAAAATTTTTAGACAAAGGGTTAATCCTCTTGACTTAATGACATTTGTAACGAAATATTAAAAATATTCAAAACACACAAATAATGGGGTTAATCCTCTTGACATAAGCTCGTGTGAATCCATATTTACTTATTTTAGACATGTCCATTCGAGTATCTTTATTTTAGACATTATTTTTCGATATCAGAATCTTTGATAACTAAAATTAGAGATTAATTTAAAATTTAATTCACAAATTAATTACAAAAAAATTATTTTAGATATTAATAATTTTTAGTTTATAAATTATTATCTAATTTAGTCATTATAACGAATAATTATTTTTTTATCTCTAAAATTATTTTTTATTTAAAAATTTTATTCACAAAAAATATGTAGGCCATGTTTAAACTATTTCGAATGTGAAAACTTATTGACATTCCATATTATACGTATTATGTAGGCTTTTGTGGCTGACAATATTATACTCTGATCACATTCTTTTGACAACTTGATATTGTAATTTGTAATAACTAATTAAATAGGTTTTTGTTATTTTAATTTCCTTGAAAATGAATCGTATACATATACATTCCTTAGTAGTGAGTTTTAAGGTGTTTGATACCAAAAGAGCCCTTTTTATGGTAACATGCAAAGGCAGAAGTTTGATAAAGAAACAGAAGTACTGACTCGAAATGGAAAGTATTTAAAAACTTAAAATGCTACTTCTGAGAGCGATGCAAAGGTAAGAAATAGGTGTCAGTGAGTGCAAGAATTTTAGCCCATTTTTTGAATTTTGTTTAGATTATCTTCATCATGTCCTATTATGGTTGTCAGTTTATGACGCAGATCTTCCCCGTGACACAATTTTCTGCTCCCTATTCTTTCTTTCTGAACTGCCATCACCAATACAAAGCTGCTTCTCTATTATTTTTCTGCCTTTCTTTTTTAAATATTCCAAGAAGCCAAACTAAAACTCAACGGCTCTCTCTCTCTCCTTCAGGTCAATTCATTGCTAATTAAGCATTTAATCTTTGATTAGGGTGAAATTTTTACCGCTTTACGGTGGTCGCGGTTAGAAGTTGCACGTCGACTAAAAATAAATTTAATTTATAATATATAAGTGGGTGTAATCGTCATCTTAAAATTTAATTTTGTAGAGTTGAATTAGACTTAAAAATCACTTTTACATCTGGTGGTGAAGCCTAAAAAATGACAGAGAGGTATTCCACTACAGCTAGCCAGAAATCAAGTTTTAAACTTTGGTACCTCCCTGTGTGTATTGAAAGAACATTCAAATGAGTTGAACTAATGTTGATTCGTCAGAGGAGAATCTCTATGTACAAGCATCAGCACCTTTACATGCAAGCACCACAATTTTATTTGCTTACACTATGCACATTTTGTTAGCTTTAATTACCATAATACGTAATGAAACTCAGCAAACACGAACTGAAACGTATATGGCATCTCACAGCTGATAAAAGAAACCTAAAACACTGGGCATCGTACTTACATTCGAGTGTGTTCACATAAAAAAACCAGCTTGTCACGAAAGAGTGCGAGAAACAAAAAGATATTCACTATTAGTTATAAAAACGATTAAGACTAATTTTGACGAAATTTAGCATTGGCACATTTTATATACAGGAAAGAGCGCACAGACACACATATATAAAAAAGCTTGCTAACTATTTGTAGTTCTAAAGATGGTGCTTTGATGCCGAAGCTTTTTTTGTGAGGGAACTCGACAAGAATATATTATATGTGCGGCAACTGATAAGAAAGAAGAGTAAAGAAAATATTTGGTATCTGAGTACCAATTTTAGAGTCTGTTTTTTTCCTGTTAAAGGGTTAGACCTATGGGGAGGTAGCTAGCTAGGTATGACAAGTTGTTTTTAGAGAGGAAAAGTGAGTTATTTGCATCAGAATCCATATGTAAATGCATGTTCTTTAGCCTTGTTTTTTTTTTGGTAATGGAGAATCTTTGTGAAAGTATACGTCACGTCCTTTTGAACTTAATTAATTGAAGCCTAAGGTTAGCCATGCTTTGAAATTGTTTCACCATAAAATTTATGATGACTTTATTGGGACTGAGAAGAGAATCCTTTTGATCGCTTAAACAAGGAAGGAAAGAAAGTCGAATTTTTTTTCCCCAACCTAGCTTTTTGACCATGTGTGAGTGTCGATCACCCTTTTAATAATTGTAGTTTGTTTAAGCCCCCTTCCTTTTGAACTCAACAAAATAGTTGGATTGCTACGTAAACCATGCAAACATGTCAATCAGTTAATGGTGGTTGATGAAATTGGTAATTGCACAAGTACATCGAGCCCTTGAAAAGCTTCATAAACATGAGTATTAAATATATTCAGAGACAGCGACCACCACTGCACACAACAGATAGCTATTAAGTTGTTCTTACAAAGCCTCAACTGGCACACATGTATCATTAATTAGTACATGTTACTTCTACAGGTATTTCATATATATTCTAATATTCTACTATCATCTTGGTATTCTACAATATGCTTCCTTGGGAGTTCCTGAATTTGAGCTTTCAAGTGGGCAACAAGATGACGCTGACAAACAACACAAACATTTTTAAATATCACCCAAATATTCTTTTCGAAGCGGTCGATCCAGTTTTGCTCCTTCCCTGCAACAGTAACCGTTTCTTTATTCATTCTTTCATATCAGAGAATTCATAATCACATTTTCTGCGGAACCCACATTCACTGTAGCACTACATTCATACATAACTTCCTCTTACCATACAATTAAATATTCAGTGTTGCAGTTTATAATAAATTAATTAATTATTTTTAATAACAAATATGCATTTGGATAACTTTAATACTTGAAAAGTGAATTCAAATTTAATACCACCATACAAATGAAATTTTAATTCATTTGTTTGTATATTATAAGTCTACATATAGAATCTCTAACATATATCCATCAACGTATATGTCCGGGATTTTATAAAATGTACATGATAATATATTAATTATATTTATGATGAGATAACTTTTAATTAAGTATATATAAGAAATTTGTTTTTGGATTTTTCTATCATAATAATAATAACAATAACAGCAAATAAAAAAACAGTATTATTAATAAAAGGTAAAACTATATATATATATATATATACATATATATATATACATATATATGAAAAATAATATGTTTTGAAAAGTTTCACATCACCTATAATAAGTTAGGAAGTGTGTCTTGATGACTATGTAATGAATTCTAAGTCCATGATATTTTTTATCTCAATCAAACACACTTCAAGCAATCAAACACATTTTAAGCTTGTATTATAATCTTGTAGTAGAGTGTTGTGAGGTTTGAGGTTTAATTCTTGTTTGGGAAGTGTGAGTGTAGTTGAGGTTAAAAAGCATAGAAAGGTAATTTATGTATTGTACAAATTTTCACATAGTATTATTTTGTGATTGTGAACGATTGTAATTTTTCTTCGATTTTGGAATTTTCACATTTGAAGTTTTTATATTATATTCTTATATTTTTTTATTTTATTTTATTTTTCTGTTAATATGATAATTCTTTAAGGATAAAAACGATAATATTTTTAATTAATAACATGTTTTTTCCATATATATATATATATATATATATATATATATATATATATATATATATATATATATATATATACATAAATTACTACTTGTAAGATGAGGCATAGTAATATGTTAAAAGGTGATGTTGTATGATCCATATGATATTAGAGATAGTTGGGTGGATGAATGTACGTAAGGAAGAGAAAGGCATATGAAAGCATTGAATTTGAGAGGATCGGAATAGATAGCTGCTATGTTGCAAGCTGGCTATGTAGCAGCTTTGATCCTTAAATATCACCATGCTTCCAATAACGAACCCATCGCTTTTTGGTCACAAAACCACTTATTTGCATCTTTCCTCAACTTTCGCATCTGGTCGCTATACTTATTATATATATACACATACGCTAAAAGGAGCGTCTTATTCTTTTTACATTTAAGTCCTTACACTCCTGCCCCTACATTTTTGTTGATTACAGTTCAATGTACAGCAGTGTCGTCGCGGCGCAGCCAACGGTTTCGACTTTGAAAATTGAATTCTGCAAAAAGGAGAAGATCGATGGCAAAAGTTCAAATATTGTGAATCCAATTCTGTGGGTCTTTTTTTCTTTGAACCCTTTTTTTATTGGTGGAAAGGACGTACGACTATTAACAATTCAACTCCAGTAAGAACCTTCGCGAACATTATATTCTCATCTCCCATGGATTCTCGAATACTATACTTCATACCAATCTTTTCTTTCCACTCTCAAATATATATATATATATAAAACCTGGTACTCAAATATCGCTTTTAATGAATAATTATTTATTAAATAAATAAATAAATACTCGTATTATTATATCTCATTCTTAGAATAATAACAAAATTATTATCTTAATACAACAATTTTAATTATGAGAGTTTTATTTAAATTCTAAACATATGAATTTAGTCATTAATAATTATTAAAAGAAAGATTAATGTTTATAAACAGTTAACTTTGAAATAACCATTCAAAATTTTAAATTTTTATAAAATGTAAAGGACAAAATAAGGCCATCGTAACTGCATATTAACATTAGAACAAAATTAACATAATTAAAATTTTGTCTAAAGATTATATTTATTTTCTTGAGCTAAAAATGAAATAATATTTATGATGAATCGACTAAAAATGAAATACGTTGTAATTGTAATGAATCAACTGGAGATTTTAAATTTGCTAGGATAATGGGTCGTCTTTGCATATTAATGTTCAAACAAATTTATATAGTTAAAGTATTTTTATTTTTATTAAGGTTATAATTTTTTTATCAAAATTTAAATATGACAATACTTATTATACTGAAGTCACTATTAATCTCATAAATATCGTTAATAATAAAATTGATGAGTCTCTCGAATGATTGAAGAAAAAATCAGGTCCGTAACCTGATTTCTCAAGCGGATTGAAGAAAAAAGTGACATTTTAATAAATAGAATGGAAAAGATGACGTTTTGATGAGTGATTTTAAAGTGGTGGTGTTTGAGGGAAAAAAAAAAATCACCTACGATGTATGTGTAAGTTTCCTAGACGATGAAAGCCTTTACTGAATATTACCTAATCCAAAGGGAGTGAATAGGATAAATTCTGATTAGGGAAAGTAACGTCCAAATAAAGTTCATTTTACCTTAGATCACACCTTTAAGAAATAAGAAGAAAACTCATTATTAATGCTTAAGGGATGATGAAGTCACGAACAACACAATTCTTAATGTCGTGAAAACGACCATTCTAACTCTGTCACAATATGTACGTTGATGTCATTCGCGTTTTTGTTGTAAAAAAAGTCATAATCTCATAAGCAACAAAATTAGCCAACTCACCCATAGATTTTTTTATCAACATTGTTTTATATTAATCCATCGTTTTATACTCCTTTTTCCCTGTTAAAGTTAGAATGTGAAAAAATGATAAAATAATGTTAGTTTTGAAAACTTTCTAAAAGAAAAATTGAATGCATCAATGAAGTTGATCTACATGTGACGTGTTAATTAATGTGTGAAGTAGTAATTGCGCTGACTAGGAAAACAATTTAAGGAGTCTATCAGTAAATGCCTAATGTTCTGCAACAGCATGCAAACATTGGACAATGGCTATAGCTAAGCATCCATCATTCATATATTTAAACTAATTAAAACTATATGTCATAATTATAAAAATAATAATGATAATATGGGTCATGTATATTGGACTATTGTGGGAATCGGCAAACGTAATGGTTAAGTATACTTCACATTTTGTTAAATATCATTATATTATTAGTATCGTATTAATCGATTAAAATATTTTGAAATATAATACTAAAAGAAATATGTCAATCAAAATAAATAGTAAAGCATAGCAAATATGAAACTGTAATGGAAGTTTATGTTAGATAAACAAGTATATTTAATAAATATTTTAAAGATAATAAAATAAATATAAGAATCTAGAAACATATATATAAAACAAACTAAACAATATAAAGATTCAAAATTTTATGCATGTTTAACCTTTTATTTGGACTCCAGGTTACACTTAAATAGACTTTTATACTAGATACATTGATATTCTCACTTTCTCGTGTTTACTTCCACATCATAGAGGACAAAGTTTAATGAAATAACTTTGTCTTATTTTTATATTTTCTAGTTTTCAATAAAATTTCATTTTCTCTTTTTTTTTTTTTTTTTTTTTTTTTTTACTTTTTACTTCATAAGTAATATGTAAATCCAAACATAACATAGTAAATGAAATATTAGTAATATAATTAGAGGTAACAGTGAATTGAGAGCACAGATTCAAAATTTTTTTATCCACCGGCCAGTTTTAGTTTGTCTCGTATAATCTATCAAGATGACAGAGATAGATGAAAAAGGTGGAACAGACTAACCTATTCACTTCTTATTTTAAAAAATTAAAACTAAAAATAAAAAATAATTTTTAAATATTATTTTTATAGTATATTATTTTAAAAATACAAATATTTATAATAATATTATAATTTAAATTATTAATGTTTATAATTAAATTTTAATTATTAATTATAATGAAATAATTTAACATCTAAATATAATAATTATTTTAACTTATTAAATATATAAGTTATCAATTAAAAGTTAAAAAAATATTTATATAATTAAATATGTTAAAAGTACCCTGACATTATTAAATTTGTTTTTAATTGAATAAAAAATAAAATTTAAAAATAGAAAATGTATTAGCATGCCCATCCACTAACCTTCTCTAAACGGAACGGTCAAGATTTTCAATACTCTTTAGTACGTTGTGTCGCCTTATTTGTTTAGAGATTGGATTATATTAGCTAAATTGACCGTTTTATTGTCTATCTATTTGACACAATTCAACTACCACAAAGAAAGGATAAGGTTAAAATATTTTTTTTTTCAATTTTCATCAAATTTTGTCAAATAAATTTTAATTTTTGTTTTGCGTTTAACTAGATTTCAATTTTCGTCAATTTTATTCAATTAACACGTGTCATATTATTGGATTGACATTTAAACATTTAAAAAAAATTCAAAAAAATAACGAAATGACATGTAACAGTCACTGTTCATAACCGTTAATGACTTAAACGGTGTTAACAAAAAATATCAAATTAAACAAAATTGACGAAAATTATGACCTATTTGAACATAAAACAAAAATTAAGACTTATTTGATAAAACTTGACAAAAATGGGAGAAAAAAAGTATTTTAACTTATGTTTATTAATCAAACACATTAGTTGGACGTGTTATATTTTTTAATGTCTATGTGCTTTTGTACTTGTATTAATTTATTTTCTAATTTAAGAAAAGTTATACAAATGGGAGTGCTATTTAGTTTTAATTACTAAATAACTCTATTCCTTACCTCTCTTCCATTCCAAAATGTAAATCGCTCTTTCAAATTTTCATAATTACTGAAATGTTTCAATAACTTGTAAATTTAATAAGAAAGGAAAAGAAAAAAATGGTGTATCTAGCAGTTACGAGAGACATATATAAGAATTGCCGTTATCTTTCGAAACGAGCCTATCTATTGACTGGGCCCAACAGGATCCAAAATTTTCCCTTTCAGTATTGTTATTCTCACTCCCAATTTATACTATTTTCACTCCCCTTTTTAATTTGTCAAACACACATCTATCGTCACATCCTCACTCTTTTTCAAATATTTATACACACACTCTACTTCGTAGACCACTGCAATTACTAGTTTATTCCAAAGAAATGGAAATTATCAATATAAATAAATATTTTTTCTTTTCCATGGTGTCAATTTTAATTGATATCTATTTTTCTTTCTAAAACGAGGTGAAGATTACAAATTTGTTCTCACATAAGTTACCCAGTGATGCGGTTAGGTGTGCAGTGAACAGTGTACTTCATCATTATACATAAAACTGAATGTTATATAATCTAATTTAATTAAGTTATAAGTTTTTAATAAATTTAAACAACTTTTAATTAAATTCATTAATTTTTACATTCAAAATAATTATATTTTTTGAGTTCTTCTGTTAATTGAGTAATACTCAATGATTTTTTAAATGACAAAAGTTTAATTCAAAAAACGAATGTTTTTAAATAATTAATGCATTAAATAACTTTTTCAACAAATTTTAGAATTAGTCTATTTTAAAATTTTGGATCAATTTAGTCTTTCATCTTTCAAAATACATGACTTTAATTATTTTAATCAAATTTTGTTAAATTTATTTGATATTTTACATTTCAGGATTGTTTAATGTTTGTTTGAATATTAAGTCAAAAAATTCTATAAAACGCGTTTGAAATTTTAAATAAATTTAATAAATTTTAATTAAAAATATTAAATTTACATATATAAAAAAAATTAATAATTAAATTAATAAAAAATTTAAAATTAACTAATTTTAAAATTTCTGGAAAGATAAGGATTTAAATCATTTTTAACTCATAATTAATTTATCAATTAAACCTATAATCTATTATTATTATTTATAAAGTGATATTTAAAAGATGAATAAAAAGGAGGTCCCAAGAAAACCCTCCAAGTCGAAGGAAGGCGTAGTACTAGGAATGGCGAAGAAGAACAAGAAGCAGACAACAGACACCGAGGTGGAAGCAGAGCTCAACGGCAACAATGGCGACAACGATGATTCTCGCAATAAGAAGAAGCTCAAGAAAAATAGTAAGAGGAAGAAAATACCCACAGTTAGCATGGCCGTGCCTGCTTCCATCATTGACAACGTTCCAACTCTCGAGCTCGCTACGCGGGTAGGATACCCTTCAATTCAAATCTCCGTTATTCCATTTTCTCATTCGCTCTCCATTCTCAATATCCCTTTTTTTCTTTTAATACTGTTTTCCCTTTTCAGTTGGCTGGTCAAATCGCTCGTGCCGCAACCATTTTCCGAATCAACGAGGTTCATAAACCTTCACTCCAGGCTTTCTACATTCTCCTATCTTTCTTTTTCTTATTAGGTTTAATTAGTCCTTTAACCCTTTGCCTGCAACAACTTTTCGTATTATACCTGAAAGCTCCATGTTTTAGTCATCTGCATTTTTTGTTCGTTTTATTCCTTTTGCCTCCATTCTTTGCCATTTTCACTGTCAGAAAACTAGGACTAGAACGTTTAAAATTTGCTTATGGGGACTAAAACATCGTGTTATTAGGCATACAGACTGAAAAAAGAAGTTGACATAGACTAAATGATTTATTAATCTTTATTGTTATTATTCTTGGTATTGGGTTTTTTTTTCTGATATAGATATTTTGTTATTTCTACACGTAGGTGGTTGTGTTTGACAATAAAAGTAACCTAGAAAATGATTCCGTGCTGGATAATTTGGATGATGAAAGTGGTGCTGCTTTTCTGATGCGAATCCTGCAGTACCTTGAGACACCTCAGTATTTGAGGAAGGCTCTCTTTCCAATGCATAACAGCCTAAGATTTGTGGTTGGAGCAATCCACTAACTTGCTTCTTTCCTTACATTTCTGAAGTTTGTTAGTTTTGTTGACTGTAAGTCCATCCCTGACTTTAGATGTTTGTATTGCACTTTGTGTGCAGGGCCTGTTGCCACCCCTTGATGCTCCACACCATTTGCGCAAACACGAGTGGGGTCCGTATCGAGAAGGTAGGCCATCACATTCTAATTTAATTGCTATTCATTTTTTGTGGTGGATGAAAGTGTACTTCTATTTTTTCTATATACATGTTTGCAAATGATCAATTTCCATGATTGTGTGAGTTGGCCTTTGTAATATAGATTGTAACTCAACACCTGTGTATTGGTATCGCTAGGTCAGATGGCAAGGCTAATATAGAACCTTTATACTGGGAACAAAGTATTTCCATATGCTCCTGCTGTCACACTTTTTAAATTGCCATTTGAATTTAGTTATGGATATTTAAAGAAATTGATCCGTGGATATCATTAATATTTCATATACTTCTGCTATCTATTCCCGAAAATACGCTTTTTGTGAGAAATATCAATTTAGGTGCAATACCTGAAAAACTTGTGCAATATTAAAAATTGATACTGGCTATCAATGTAGAAGTAAAATCCAATCATAATTGGATAACAAAACCAGCTGTACCTAACTTATTGCAGTTAATGTTGCCTTTTCATGAGAGTAATTGGTAAATATGTAAAGATTTGAAATAATAGTTTTTGCTGGGATTAGTTGAGCCTTTAATTTGAGGAACATGTAGCATTTAAGCTGGATGTAATTTGTGATCGAAGATTTCATATAAACTTGTAGAGTATTTCTACCAATCAACTTTTAGTCTAGAAATAATCTATGGCAGTGAATGTTGGGCAATGAATCACTAACGAGCAAAAGTAAGTGTGGTAGAGACAAGAAGGCTGAAGTATAAATGAAGATTAAGAAAAAAGATACAATTAGGAATGAATTTATTTGGTAGATGGTTGTAGTATTATGCCTAATAAGAAGAATAGGGAAGGAGTTCATCTAAGGGTCGGTTTCCTTATTTGAGAAGTGAGGCTCTGGTGAGAACGGGCCTTTAGAACAACCTGTGCAAGCAGACCTCTGCACAGAGTCTTCGCTAATTGATGATTTTTCTGATTTTAAAAGTTCACAAATTTGCACCAGCCTTTTCTTCAAAAGTATGTTTTTATTTTTTAATATTAGGGGGGAAAGGATCATGACTAGAATAGAGCCTCCAAAAATTTTATGATACCCTTGATGAGAAAGTTCAGATAGAAAGGGTAGGGGAAAAGCTAAGGAAAATTTAGGGGAAACCATTAAAAAGGACTTTACTCTAGTAGCACATTTGGTCTTTGATAGAGTTCAATGGTGTCAATTAATTTATTATTCTATCTCATTTGATTGGATAATACTTGGTGTAGCTGGTTGGTGATGTTTATTGTATTGGCGCCTTCCTTCTGAATACTTTAAATGAACATTTTATCCTCTTTATTTTGCTGTTCTTTTACTCACAGAGAAACCTGTTAAAGTAGAAACGTTTTTAGCATTGGCATTGCCATTACATTTTGTTATTTTCTCCATTGTTACTATACCCAGGTTTTGATATATTGCTATAACTTCATAGGTGTTACTGTAAAAGAAAGAGACTCAAACTCCGGGGCAACACTAGTTGATGTTGGGCTAGTGAAGGTATGGACATAGATATTGTACATTTCTTGGCCCGAAGCTAAACATTTTTTTAATACTTTTGGTATTAGTTAGGGGAGCGGAGGGAATGTTAGTCCCTTTTGATTCTCTTCTGTCTTTGTTCTTTCATTTTTCATGTGGCAAGACATATCCTTCTATCCGTATTTTTGTTCATGTTTAGCATGAAGTTTGGATTTCAGCATCTGACCACAAGTTCAACAATGATGTCTAGAAATACCATCATGGCATTTCCTTTCGCTTACTTTCATTTCCTTATCTTCCATTTTAATTTGCGAGTTGTAACAGTTGTTGATTGTTAATTTTATTTTGTACGTTAAATAACTTTGATCAGTTTCTTTCTACTCTTTAAATATGGTTATGAAGTAGACTTCAGTTTGTTTGTCTATGATCTGATTCAGTACACATCATATGCAGAATGCTATTGTTGACCAAATACTTGAACCAGGAAAAAGAGTAACTGTTGCCATGGGTACCAATCGCAATTTGGATTCTGGTAATACGATCCTTGCTTCTTTTCTTTTTACATCTGCTTTAGATGTTTGATGATATTTTCTTGATGAAAATTGCACAGTACAACATTAGCTATAATTGATAAAACAATGGTATATTCTTTTGAAAGTATTTCCCTCTCTTCTTGCTTTCTTCTTCATTGAGCAAAAGATTTTTATTTGACTGACATTATTCCTTTTATTTATTGCGGGCTTGATTTTTCACCCATACATTTCTGCATATCCTCAACAATATTATCTTGAAGTTCTTTTGTGTCTCTTGTGCTGAAATCAAGGTCATCCAGCCTTTTTGTTTTAAAGATATTTTTTATATTAAAATCTGTTACACAATTTCTCCATTTTTTATTTCAAGTTTGTCAAGCAGAACATGTGATGCCTGTATTTTTTCTAGAGGAATTACATATCTCTGTCCAATATATTAAATATGGAAAGTTACCATATTCATTCAGTCAAATACCTCATGTTCATGTCAAATCATTGCTGCAAAAGTTCTATAATTCTGAACCTAAAAGGAAAGACTGCACCTTGATTACATATTAAACTATTAATGAAGAAATTACATTTACGAGTGCCAAATGCATTCAACATTTTCAGTATATGTTAAGCTGATATACAGTGAACTTCATCTAGATTTACCACGCCAGGTTGTCTCGTCATCTAAGCCTAGTGAAGAAGGGGCATATTGGGGATATCGAGTACGATATGCACATAATATTAGCTCAGTATTTAAGGATTGTTCATACAAGGTATCATCCCCCTCCTACACAGACAAATATTCTTGTAATATCCTTAGTCTAATTTTGTTGTTCCACCCTAACTCTACTCACGAGCCCTTCATTTGACTTGTTAATGTGGCAGGGTGGTTATGATTTTATAATTGGTACCTCTGAGCACGGTCAGATTATTAAGTCATCTGATCTTGAAATTCCTTCTTTCAGGTACTGTGTTATAACATCTGCTGCATAATAATTAATGTTAGATTGCTTAGATGTTGATTTTAGCTTTTCGTTATGTTGCTGTTTTAAGTGAAAAGGCTTATAATTCTAAGATATGGTGTTTTGCAAGCCCTCCCGCATTTTTTTTTTCTTTTCGTTAACATATATTTGTAAAATGATAATTTTCCAAATGGGTGCTGATTGCAAACTACGGCTTGCTCCTAAGACACGAGACAGTAAAGTTAGTGTAACTCAACAATTCAATAATGACCATCAAGCACTTTGTTTCTTTTATACATTTTGGAGTCTGGGTCAATATGGTCAAGAAATGCTATATGGGCTGTGTTGGGAATGGGTTCTTTGATATGTTGTGAAATTGGTTTCTTATTATTATAATATTGACTTTTGCAATTATAAATTTGGCTGATGTATGAAAAGTTTTGTTATCTATGTAACTTCCTACTTATAACGAGGTTCTCTAAACTGACCAAATTTGAAGTATAAAGTTTAAAAGAATTATGTCTGTTGATGCAAGTTTTTTACCCGAATTGATTAATAAATTGCTTGTTTCTCTGAATTGCTAGACATTTGTTGATTGCCTTTGGTGGATTGGCTGGGTTGGAAGAAAGTATTGAAGAAGATGATAACTTAAAGGTATTACTTAGTTTCTTTTAGTTATCTATACATGGATGTAATTGTGAGACTGCTGCAAATCAGAGATTCCATAAATTGCCAGAACCGCTGAGTGCTTCCCTGTTCTGATGTTACACTTCTGTTTGGTTTACTAGAAAAAATGGAAAACTGTATAGGTCATAATCCTGAATATCATCAAGACTCTTCTTTCAATGAGATGCTTGTCTTTCTTAGGTTCTCATGCAATGATTTATGTATTAATTTCATTATAATTCAGCGTGAAGAGTGATATTGGATATTCTCATAATTTAAGTACTCTTTATAGAGTTTACATAGGAAAAAAGAACTATGTATTGGATATAAATTCTCTTGCTCATAAAATATGCAGGGAAAAAATGCACAGGATATATTCAATTTATATTTGAATACGTGTCCTCATCAGGGGAGCCGAACAATTCGAACAGAGGTACTGTCTGACAAATTGTTTCCCTCCTCAAATGGTTAACTTATTGATTTAAGTCATTTTTCATCTTTTTTGAACAGGAAGCTATTTTTATCTCTCTTCAGTACTTCCAAGAACCAATCAACCGAGTACTTGAGGGTTGAATATTGTTGAGGTCCAAAGTTTCATATTGCTAAGGCATTGATTACCCAAATTGTGGCTGAAACTGAGACAAAGAGGCAGTAGTTGAAAAGCTAAATTAGAAATTGTGCCTCTGCCTCCTCCCAAACTGGCCCTTATGTGGCTGGAGTTTTCCTACTGAATCTTTTGGAAGTTGTAACACTATTTATTGTTTACCTGGGTTGTAAAACTTGCAAATACAAGTGTTCCATCTATACATGTAACTGAGGAATGTAATTGTTATTGAATCTATTGGATAACTACAGTAGGAAGCAGTTGTTAAATTTCACGATCACTACTCTACGAACATCAATAACATAACTTTTTGGTTTAAATATACATTTGGTCTTTATTTTTGTCAAAATTATTCAATTTGGTCCTTATTTTCGTTGTTTGTTCAATTTGGTCCTTATTTTTGTAAAATCGTATTCAATCGAGTCTTTTTAGCAAACGGTGTTAAAATTATTAATGGCACAGTGACACGGTGGAACTGTTTGGATTACATGTCAAATTTTTGAATATATGATTGCACACCTTGGCACAATGTTTAGTTAAAAAGAAATTGGGGAAAAAAATTTGAATTACGTAAAAAGATAGAACATGGTTAAGTGAAAAAAAAATTAAAAAGTTTGTATTGAGGGTTTACTGCAGCGGGAGTTATCATTGAGTGAAAAACTGAAATTGGGTATTGGAGTGGTCGAGAGGGAAAAATTAGGGTTGGTGAGAAAGGGGAAAATTAGGGTTCTTGGGTGGTGGAGGTTCTTGTTCATCAATTAGGGTTTGCGAAGAGGGGAAATTGCGCTTGGAGAGTGATTTGCGATTGAAGCTTGGAGATTGCGCTTGGAGGTTGTCATTCGAGATTGGAGCATCAACTAGGTTCAGGTTAGTGTTTAAAAAGTTGTACTTTTTTGGTTGATTTCTGTTCTGGCTTTTCGTTTGTGGTGGCAAGACATACTTCTCAAACAGGAATTCCAAATCACCAACTGGATTGTATACAAGTTTCTTGCTAGCCACAGTTTTGCTTGAAACCCTCATTTCTTCCCCAAATCAATTTCACTAACTTTTAAACTTACAACGGCCATAAAATTTCACTGTGCCAATGTCACTGCCAAAAATTTGACATGTAACCCAAACAGTTCCACCATGTCACTGTTCCGTTAACATTTTAACACCGTTTGCCAAAAGGACTCGATTGAATGTGATTTTACAAAAATGAGGACCAAATTGAACAAACAATGAAAATAGGGACCAAATATATATTTAAGCCTTACTTTTTAAAGTATATTATTATTAAATAGAACACTTAAAATGGAATCAAGTACTAACCAATATTACAAAATCTAACTTGCTCCAATTTCAATCTCCCCCTTGCAGTCTCCTTCCTCATCAACTTGTGATTCGGTTGTCTTGGAATACCTAACTCTGTAGTTCTTGCTTCTGCATTTTTATCTTTCTTTCTGTAAGAAAACAAAAAATGTCCAATGCAATGTATGATATAAGTTCAAAATCATGTTGGTTGAATATAAATTTGAACGTGCATTGTCTTGATGGAATGATGGTTGCTTTGAAAAATGACATTGGTGGTGTATGAATGGATGACGATGCCTTGTAGTCATGGAAATGGGCTTAAAGTGCAGCATTCCAAGATTATATGGCTGCATTTTTTGTTCCACCTTATATTTTGTCAACATTTTAATATGCGACATATAAAGTCAATAGTAGGAAATCTAACCAATTGGTAATGTTGATCATATTATTATCTTATTGTAAAATTAATTTCAATTGAAAATTTAATAAAATTCCAGGAAGGTCAATTATTATCTACCTAAAGAGAAAATGTTTCAATAATTTGCACAAATTTCAAGTTTTATCTTTACTTACAATGTCCTTTCGACAAGCTGTTTTTTTAGACAACACAGCCTAAGGTAATTTTATTATGATTTTAATAAATTTGTACTACGTACAAATTCAAACTTTTATATCTTACCTAAGGTGTTATATAAAAATACCTATTCATATACGATTTTCTTTTCAAATAAATTTGAAAATAGCTATAACTATAAATAGAATTTTTGTGAGTGAATTTTAAAAAAAAATATATATATATATATATATATAAGAACCTTCCTTTGCAATTATAACTAGACAGAAATTGGTTTGAAAAAGGCATTAAAAAGAAGAGAGGGTAAATAGGTCTTTTCGGAAAATATAGAGGCGCGTTTGGAATTGGGGAAAAAAGGAGTGCCGCGTTGGTAGCTTATAACTTAATTCGTCCCCAAATACGTTCATACCCAAAGAAGGCGAAGGGAGGGTTTTTTGTCTCGCGGAGTAAACACAAGACAAGGCGTGATAGAGTGCGTTTTTGTCTGTGTGGTGAGTGAGAGTCACAGAGTAATTGAGAATTTCAAATATTGGTTAACAAAAAAAAAAAAAAAGAATAAGGGACCGTTGTGACTCGCTCGCGCCATGGAGAAGGAGAAGGAGAAGGAGAAGCAGAATGGGCGCCACCACGCCAAGACACTCATCTGTGCCCTCAACCTTCTCTCGCGCGACCTCCCTCTCCCTCCTCACATCCTCAATTCCGTCTCTTCCATCTACCGCAATCATGTAACGTCTTCTCTTTTCTTTTTCTCTCTTTTCTCTCTCCTTTCGTTTATCGCTAATCTTGTGTTAGGTTTCGCCGTTTGTTTTCTTCTTCGTGCTCTCTTGTTTTGTTTGTATGTGTGTATGCGCTTGGAATTTCGTGCACTTTCCAGCTACCTCGCCACTCGTCTACTCAGTGTGCAAAACGTTGATTTCCTTTTCGGTTCCGTCGTTCTTGTGTTCAACTCTATTTTGTGTTACGGTTTACCTAGCCGTGCACTTCTGCTGTCGTTTGCTTCTAGATTGTTTGTATAACTCAGTTATGTTGTATTGTATGCTTCTACATTTCTTTTTGTGTGTAGAATTTACTAGTTATTATTGAAATTGTAGGATGATGGAGGTAATTCTGGAGAGGACTTGATATCGGATCTTGAAGATGCACTGTCGAAGCAGCGTCCCAACTGTGTGTCTGGTTTTAAACTGGAGAAAGCAAGGGAAAGTCGGTATCGGAGTCAGATTCAGCATCGGTTGAATGATCTTCAAGGTTGATGATTAAAGTTAAAATGTGTTTGTTTGTTTCCGTGTTGACTTGGTGTTGAATTTGGTTTTAATTTGTAAATAGTTTCTTGGTGCTTGTTTTGTCTACCCTTAGTGGGGGCATTAACCGAACTAAGTGATATCTTTTGATTCATGTAGCTATCCTCTTGTACCAGGATAATGCTGATGTTGTCTACCTCCTTCACTTTTGTTACTAGTGATTGATGTGATTGCATAATGTTGTTATACTACTGATTGTCTTTAGAGGTATGGCTTGTGCAAGACCGTTTACTGAACTAAATGGTACTATGGCACATATTTCAAAAGGTTTATGTGGTTAGGATGATTGCTTTGTCAAGAGGAGTAAAGTGGGTTGAGGCAGCAAGTTTCAAAACTTTCAGTCTTATTACTTTCTGACCATTATACAACAATTCATCACAATCAGCAAATATATTGAGAAAAAATCATTCTTGTCCCATCAATCATTAAAACTTTCAATTAGCTGGTTGTATTTGGTACCAAAGATCTTAGAAATTCTTATGATTTAGTACGTTTAGGTTCTTGATGTGAATCTGCCATGAAGTTATAAATAAATTAAATCAGAGTGTATTAACTGTAGGGTGTAGTTTAAAAACATGTAAATGGCTTGAAATTCAAGTCAATGTAGTGTAGCCAACTATATTGGGTTTAGATACCTTTAGGTTATATACCTTTCGCCGAATTAGTGTTTCAAGAGCAGATAAATTAGTCAACTCACCAGATTTGGATGGTGTAGTTGTGTCCGTTGCTTCATCACATGAGCTGCATCAAGGGGGATAGTCTGTTTCACTTTTGAATTAAACGACTCACTCACTACTCCTCAGGACCTGGAAAGACACATCAAGTACCTCATAGAAACACTTACATTTCCCAATGTCAAACGACTCACCACTCCTCAGGACCTAGAAAGACACATCAGGCACCTCATAGAAACACTTATATTTCCCAATATATTTTTATAAGCTTGTTAGAGAGGGTGAATAGGATAAGGTTTCCTTTTGACATGAAGCTATCTGTGTTGAAACTTCTCTGTAGTGTTTTGAAGTGGCTTTAAGTTGTCTCTGAACATGTCTCTTCATATGACCATATCCATTAAGTGGTAGTGGTATCTAAGTTGGAGCTCTCACTATTTTACTGAAGAACTGTGTTACTGTGTTTATCCAGAATTGCCTTCAAGCAAGGGAGAGGACCTGCAGACAAAATGCTTGCTTGAACTTTATGGACTAAAGGTAAAATTGATTCTGGAATTTTTCTACAGTGCTTAGTTATTGTGAATCATGTCTATGATAATGCTTATTTGAAAGCGTTACCAAACTTTCACAAATTGATTGCTAATTTTTTTATAGTTGTTGTCCTGCCTTTTCTTTTGATGCACACCTAGTTTGACTGGTATAATAAGGCAAAAGTATGTACAACCTTTTTAGCTAACTCTTTAATGTAATGAAAGTTGAAAATAATTTATAGTGAGGAAATTAGTTGATTTTTTACATTTGTTATCAACTGCAACCGAGAAATGACAAAGAATTGTGTCCTTGTTGGCAAGGACTTATTTTCTGGCAGCTTGCAGAGCTGCAGATGAAGGTTCGTACTGATGTGAGCTCTGAATACTGGCTCAATGCTAAGTGTGCTTATCCAGACAGGCAATTGTTTGACTGGGGCATGATGAGGCTGCGTCGTCCATTATATGGGGTTGGAGATCCATTTGCAATGGATGCTGATGATCAATTAAGGAAGAAACGGGAGGCTGAGGTAATTTTTGTTTTTCAGTGATAATTATTTTCCCTCTTTCCTTTTGTGTGTTTCAAGCTGATTTCCTACCATGGATATCATGGATTATAGCTACATCTGCGGATTTTCAGGCTTCATTGATGCAATGATTTTACATTTTCTTTTATGCTTTGACTAGAAAATCCAATATTATCTGTTTGTAAGTACGAAATATATAATAAACATTTTTCACCTGGGACAGGCAAAGAAAGGACACAACTGGCTTTCTTTTACTAAAAACTTTGTAATTTGTCAGCTGTGTATCAGTTTATATTCCAAATGAACAATAATAGTATGATTGACACAAATCGGGAAAACGGACTAACAAATTCACATAGGCATGCTTATGGCGAGATGAGGGAATATAAATTTATCTGGAATTTCAATTGTTATAGATCACCATCCATACTTGTACTAGTTAAATATACAAGGCATAAGTGTAGTGAGTCAGTTTCTATTTCCTGATGTCTGTGTGGTTTTAATATAAAATGAAAATACAGCTCATCTAATGTAGTTCCTCACATGCAGAGACTATCAAGATTAGAAGAAAAGGAGAAAAATCATATAGAGACTAGAACAAGGAAATTTTTTGCAGAAATACTCAACACTGTCCGTGAGTTCCAATTACAAATTCAAGCTTCTTTGAAGAGGAGAAAACAGAGGAATGATGGTGTCCAGGTACACTTTTCTTCTCTTATTTTTCATTTATTATGTAAATATGGAAATTGAGGAGGGCAGAATGGTAAAGGTGGTCGTCTCAATGTTCTTATTGCAAGAGAATGTGTCATACTTAAAAAACATGCTACTCCTTGAGGGATTTTCCTGAAAATGTAGCAAATGTTTTGAAGTTAAGAACATTTGGGAAAGAAGTTCCCTGAAAAAGACTATCAGAGTATCTTTGCTTAAAGTCCAACAACCAAGCCCAAGCATCTTTAACACCTATGGTTTCAATAACCCACGTTTCTCAATCTATGGATAGTTAAGGTCCATGGATAATTGGCTCAAGTGCTTTTGGTCACTTTTTGTATTGATTTTCTATTTCCTTCCTTGTTCTGTCCTTTTTTTTTTTTTTATCTTATTGCCTTGGCAAATAGATATAAGGTTGCTTCCAAAAGAATTGATCCAGTCTCTCTTTCTCCTTCTCTAAATTTGAAGTTTGTTATCGCTATTCCTAATTGTTGTCCTTTCAATCTTGTTTCTCTTCGTCAATTGAATTGACCTAATCGTCAAATTGTTCTGGAACATTTGATGCTTATTCTTGTCATATAGGAATGTGGTATAGGTTGACTAATTGGTGTATAACATGAATATCAAGGTCTCTACTGTCTAGAAACAACTCCTTATGTGTCTTGTTTGCTGCTCCATCTCCAAAACTTCATGACTACATAGGACGTCCAAACTTATTAAAGTTGAAAATGGTTCTTGGAACGAACAAATTACGTGTATCAGATTGTGAATCATGTCAATTACACAACCATATTTAGTCTTCTTTACGTAAACTATGAAACAAGATGTAAGTCTGTTTTTTCCATCGTCGATTTAGACATTTACTTTGCATTTGGATAGTGAATTTCATAATTTCTGAGACATTTAAATATACATTGAATTTGAATTGATCTCATTTCAAAATGGGTTATTTTTCAAATTTTTTTGTTTGAATAAGACAATTCAAATTTATTAAATTTGAATTGTTTTGTTTGGATAAAATATTTTGATTACCACCAAAATCCAAGAAAAAACAAATATCAAGCAATTTTTAATAATTCAAAACATCAACATTGATGATCTTTTTTAGTCAATATTAGTTGATGTTGTTTTTCAGTTAAAGCTCATCAAGATTTTTTCAACTAATACTGATAAAGTTTTTTCTCAATCACAATTATTTTGATTGACATCAATTGGGATTAATTTATGAGGCTATTGGTTGGATTTTTTTTGTTGACTTTTCAATTGATGTCAACTAAAATTCTCCCATTTGACATGGGCAAAAAAATCATAATGTTCACCAAAAGCTTCCTAGTCAGCATTTGAAAGAAAAATTCTTAGAAATTATTGACAAAGCAAAACATAGGTGTTGATGATAAAAATACAATCGCTGCAGACATTGACAAAAAAAATAACCACAATTATCGTCAATCGAAAATATCTAGTTCACATCCATAAAAAAATAGTCTCCCTGACTTCATTAGAGAAAAGCTTTGCTATTATCGTTCATTAGAGAAAATCTTGGCTAATATCGTGCGAGAAATAACAATTGCTTACAACAAAAAATAAAAATAAAATAATCTTAACAATTTAAATGAAAAAAATAACTTTATTAACAGTAATAAAAAAAGTCCTATTCGACATCAACTAAAAAGTCATCTCAATAATGGCTCAATCTTAGTCAAGTCCATGACCGTGCAACCCTAATCAAATTGATGAGAGAATACAAAGAAAAGACACATAATTTGAGAGTGTGAAAAATTTTAAACGGTTACATTTATTGTGGAATTTGAAATTTTCTAATCTTAGATAATCCAATTACTCTCATAAAATTCCAAAACTTTCCTTAAAAATTCTGTACCCAAACAATATATTTTGTTATAAAGCATTTCAAATTCTTTATAAAAGTGAATTACCATCTTAAAGTTCTATATCCAAACACACCATCAGGGTCCAAGTAGTGTAACATCTTTTGGATATTGTGACTTTTATGGATGAATATTGTCGATGTACTTAAGTATATTCAATGAAAGATTGATCTCAATTTTGTCTATTTTTGAGTTCTTCTTCAATGAGATCAAGAATCAATTTGAAAAAATAATTAAAATTTCTTTAAGTGACAATGCTAAAGAATACACGACTTATGCTCTTTTTATCCTCACAAGGAATCTTTCATCAGTCCACATGTCCATGCACACCATAATAAAATGGAATAGCAAGAATAAAAAAGATAGACCTAGTTGAAATGGCACGAACCTTGTTACTCAAGGCTAATGTCCCTATTCATCATTTGGGTGATGGGATTCTCACTACCTTCCTAATAAATAGGATGTCTTCTTCATCTCTTGCAAATAAAATCCCTCATTTAAATGTTTTTCTAGAAGTCATTATATCACATCTCCTCATGTTTTTTTGTTGTACTTGGTTTGTTCATGACTTTTCTCCAGGCACATGTATCCTTTATTGGAGGACTATCAAAAGTGTTTTTCTGGGATACTCACGTCTTCTAAAGAGTTATTCATGTTATTCTCCGGTCACGTATCAATTGACGTCATATTCTTTGAGGAAACCCCTTTACTTTCTTCTTCCTCGCAAAATTTCAGTTCTTTTAAACAAATCTTACCCATTCCATCCTTCAATCCACCCATGTTCATTGAGTCTTCTGTTCGAGAAATCCAAAATAACTCTCCAACTGACAATTTAATAGGACCATCTCCTCTCAATACTTATCAACATAGGAGACAAAGGATTGATTACACCTCATACTAGTTGTACAATTTGTTGTACAGATAACTTTTCTTATATGCTCACGTGTACTGGTTATATTGCAAACTCATTAAAACATTGCTTATTTCGGAAATATGATGAAGATATTTTTAGCTTAATGCTGTGTCTTTTTCAGTTCCTGGACAGTTCATTTTAGATGAATTTTTTGCTCTTTATTGTGGCTTAAGATAATAGTTTTTATTCTCATAAATGCTTGTGAAGGCATGGCATGGAAGGCAAAGACAAAGGGCAACTCGGGCAGAGAAATTGAGGTTCCAAGCCTTGAAGGCTGATGATCAAGAAGCATACATGAGAATGGTGAAAGAGAGTAAGAATGAGAGGTTAACTTTGCTTCTTGAAGAAACGAATAAACTACTAGTAAATTTAGGAGCAGCTGTTCAACGTCAAAAGGACAAAAAGTATTCAGATGGTATTGAGCCATTGGAAGATTCTGAAGCAGATTTACCAGAGTCAGAAAAGAATGGAATTTCTAAGGAGTCACCTATTGATGAAGATATTGATGTGATCGATTCTGATCATAATGGTGATTCGAGTGATTTACTTGAAGGTCAGCGGCAATACAATTCTGCCATACATTCAATTCAAGAAAAGGTAAGTACCTATGGACACCTCTTGGAGAAAAAATACAGAGTTTTTCAACACAATTTTCATGCTTTGTTAAACTTATTTCTTACTAGACGTTTACCATAATAGCTTATTTGGGAAACTAGACGCCTGTTTCTATTTGGTGTAATGCATTGTCTTTCAAGGGGGGTTCCTTTAGACATAACTGGAGGAAATGTCATTTGTGCTTCATCGATATCTTTTATTTTCTTTGTTTTCTTGATTGTGCGTTTAGGAGGATTTCTTCTCCTCCAAATGTGTTGTATAATTTTCTGTTTCTGTGAGTTTCTTCTTTTGAGGAAAAGAAAATAAAAAAGTCACTCCTTATTAGTTGTTTTAGTAAAAGTTGTAGCAGCACGATGGAAAATAACCAACTTAGCTGTTTACAGGTGACTGAGCAACCCTCTATTCTTCAAGGTGGAGAGTTAAGACCATACCAGATAGAGGGGCTCCAATGGATGCTTTCTTTGTTCAATAACAATTTAAATGGAATTTTGGCTGATGAAATGGGGCTTGGGAAGACGATACAAACAATTTCACTTATAGCATATCTTATGGAAAACAAGGGTGTTACTGGGCCCCACTTGATTGTTGCTCCAAAGGCAGTTCTGCCAAATTGGGTTAATGAATTCACAACATGGGTTCCTAGGTATGCCCACATTGTAAATTATTGCTTCCCCTCTTCGCAAGGGGAGAGGAGATATGCATTTGTTTGTGAATTTTGCACATCATCATATTCACTTTTAATTTTCAAAACTCAAATCACGTGTTCTTTTTCTTTCTGATTTAGCATCACAGCTATTCTTTATGACGGACGGCTGGATGAGAGGAAGGCAATGAAGGAAGAGTTGTCAGGGGAGGGGAAATTCAATGTTTTATTAACACACTATGATCTTATAATGAGAGATAAAGCATTTCTCAAGAAAATTCAATGGAAGTACTTGATTGTTGATGAAGGGCACCGGTTGAAAAACCACGAGTCTGCTCTGGCAAGAACCTTAGACAATGGGTATGATTCTACCCAACATATGGTGGTGACATGGATTAATATGTTTACTTCCCTAAATTTCTTGGTTGTGATATCCATCTATATTATTTAGAACAACTCTAAACAGTTCTGACGACTGCACTGAACTAGAAAAAATATATAATTAATAAAAATGGATTGCCTTCATAACATATAGACAATCAAAGTATTCAATGGTTAAGTCAATTTACATGATAGTGTAGTACCACACTTCAGGTGGTTTAGATCCTCTCTTCTCTAATTCTTAAAATTTTTTGGGTGCAGTTATCACATCCAACGAAGACTTCTGTTGACTGGTACCCCAATTCAGAACAGTTTGCAGGAGTTGTGGTCTTTGCTTAATTTTCTCCTTCCAAACATTTTTAACTCAGTTCAAAATTTCGAGGACTGGTTTAATGCCCCCTTTGCAGACCGAGTTGATGTCTCCCTCACAGATGAGGAACAACTATTGATTATCCGGCGTCTGCATCAAGTGTGTTTCTCTCTTCCAGTTTCCTAAACTTGTACTCTTTTCCCCTCTTCTCTGATGTGTTTCATTCTATCTTTAGGTAATAAGGCCCTTCATATTAAGACGGAAAAAAGATGAGGTGGAAAAATTTCTTCCTGGGAAATCTCAGGTCATACTCAAATGTGATATGTCAGCCTGGCAGAAAGTATATTATCAACAAGTTACTGATGTAGGCAGAGTTGGGTTGGACAACGGTTCGTGTCTATTTCTTGTCTTCCAGTTATTCCCTGTTTCAATTCTTTTAGCCACATAAAAGCGTACATTTTTTCTCGTACTTTCTTTGCTTTTGGATATTGATATGCTAAAGATATTCATCCTATTCCCCTCTTGCATTGTTGTTGCCTCCATTGCTGGTTCTCAGAATATGAATTTAGTTTTATCTTCAACATGCTTGTGAAATAAGTTTTAACCCATCTTTTGGGAGGTTACTTATGAGCCTATTCCCACCAGTTCCATATATTTCCCTTATTAATATGTTTTACCAATTGCAACTTTGTTATGAATTGGTGAAATATGACCATTTGCTACTTCAACATAAATATGGTTTTCAATCACCTATTATTGGTGTCTAGTTGTCTTCTCTCTTACTAAAAAATAGTACCCAGACTTTTAACATCTCTTGTTTCACATGCCTGGTTTCTTAGAACTTCCTAACGATTTTTCCCCAAATATGTATATTTTACAGGTTCTGGAAAATCAAAAAGTCTACAAAACTTAACAATGCAACTCAGAAAGTGTTGTAACCATCCCTACCTATTCGTGGGAGATTATGATATGTATAAACGTAAGGAGGAGATTGTTAGAGCATCAGGTAAGTTTGAACTTCTTGACCGTTTGCTCCCAAAACTTCGCAGAGCTGGTCACAGAGTCCTCCTTTTCTCGCAAATGACTCGACTTATGGACGTTCTTGAAATCTATTTACGACTTCATGATTTTAAGTATCTTAGACTAGATGGTTCAACAAAAACTGAGGAAAGAGGCAATCTTCTAAGGAAATTTAATGCTCCTGACTCCCCATACTTTATGTTTCTCTTGAGCACACGTGCTGGAGGTCTTGGTTTGAACTTACAAACAGCAGATACTGTTATAATCTTTGATAGCGATTGGAATCCACAAATGGATCAACAAGCCGAGGACCGAGCACATCGCATTGGACAAAAAAAGGAAGTTAGGGTTTTTGTTTTGGTTAGTGTAGGATCAATCGAGGAGGTGATTCTAGAGCGTGCAAAACAAAAAATGGGCATTGATGCCAAAGTTATCCAAGCAGGACTTTTTAACACAACTTCGACAGGTATGTAGTTTGTGATACTTTTGCCTAAAGGGGGATGATGGGGAGGGGATATTTTTTCTTTCACTGCTTCAGAACACGTAATACATTTATGCCAGCAAATTTCTGCCTATTCTTTATAACCTTCGCATATATATATAT
>Ga0214545_1004220_pt1 | contig 26989 bp, 11 predicted proteins | sample CNSS4metaG_FD_160064 | JGI IMG/M metagenome (GOLD analysis project Ga0214545, IMG submission 160064) | Root nodule microbial communities from cowpea collected in UCLA plant growth center, Los Angeles, California, USA - CNSS4 | ecosystem: Host-associated > Plants > Roots > Nodule | place: USA... | reverse complement strand
ATATTGTATGTTCTTTCCAATTTTTGAAAGAGTTTTAATTTTAAAAGATTTTTGTATTTTGTTTGACAGAGTACAATTACAATGTATATATTTATATTCTGTTTATTATTAATATGTAATGTAATCACACTAATAAGGAGTGTTACGTTTTTAATCAAAATTCACCAAATAAAAGAATATATATGAATTATTTATGTATAGTTGTCATTATATTTATAATTTTAACTTTCTTTCATATTTATATAAAAGTTATACTTTTCAAGTTAAAAATTAGAATACAAAATTGATATCTTGTTTTAATATACATAAATATATTAGAAATAAAATCAAATTAAATCTTAAAATATTTTTTAAGAGATATACTCGTGCAAACTTGTTACTCATTAATCAACTCCAAACACATAATATTATATTTTAGTATAATAAGTTATTTTATTCCATTGATTCTTGATTTTCAATTTCAACCGAATCAAACTGTTCGGTTCAGGAAAAAAAAATCCAACTAATTTAAAGAAAAATCAGTTTTAATTTGATTTTTCGATATCGGAATAGATAAAAATTTAGAAAGATAGCGCAGAATACCGGAATATCATGTAAATCAAAATTTTCATATCTTTTTATATAGTTATAAATGACAGTGAATTAACTGATCTGTTATTTAAAAATAAATATTTAACAGTGTCATTTTATTTATTTATTCTGTAATTTTACTATTCTAATGTTTAATTATATAAAATTTTATCTTTAAATACGAAAGCAAGAACAAAGTTTATCCTATTCCGCTAGCGAGAGATTGATTCAACGGTCCCTTTCTTCTGCTAGGGTTTCACCGTCTTCTTCATTAGGTTCACAGCATCTTCTTCAACTTCACCTTCATCATTCCAATGAAACCAGGTTTTATTTGATTCCTATTCTTCCACGCTTTTTCTTCTCCTTCCTCTCCCAATCGTCAACCAGTTATGATAATTATCATGAACTCCATCTTCGCCGCGCATAACCTTCGCGTCTTCGGTCCCGGCTTGAATCCCTTTGCCCCATATTGCATCGCCAATCATTCCCTCCGCTCTCGCTAAACAATTCCCTTCTTTTTCCCGCGCCTTCCCTTGATTCTTCTTTTTCCCAGTTCGAACATGTAAATTTGGAGCGCACTGTCCCAGATTCGCTCTCTCTATTTTGGGGGTTTGGTTAAGCGTCGTCGTTTTCAATTTCTTTGTCGTTTTTTTTTTTGCGTTGTTGGTTGGTTGGTGAGAAAAGAAAAGGTATGCTCGAGGAACAGCCTGTTTTGTTCAGGAGAAGCCCTTCCCGGAGGCGCTTGAGGCCTCGGTTTGATACTGATGATAGGGGTTGGACCTCGCTTCATGTTCTCGCTAGGAAAGGCGATCTCAAATTGGTAATGTGATTTTCATATCCGCTTTATGTTTTTTATTACTGAATTTTGTGGCTAGAATTTTGTGATAGAATGTGAATTTTGTCAGGGAAAGTGTAATTTGAGGCTTTCAATTGGGAAAATGTTATGGTTGCACTCGGGTTATTGGTTTATTGAATTTGATCTAGATTCTTTATGCTTGTATGTGTGTGAAGGGGTTGCATTGGGTGTGAGTAGCTTTGCCGTCAAGATTGCAGCTTTTGTTGTCAAACTTCAAGCGTTTCTTGGTTTGTTTGGAGGTTTCAATTTTTTTATCCTTGTTATGGTCCTGTCATCTGTTTGCTATACCATGCCCAAATCAGCGAAAAAATTACTGTGATAAAACATGCACAATCTTCTTCATCGATGACCTGTTTTAACAGAAGGGTGCTTTTATTTCGAAATTGCCAAAAATAGTGTGGAATTTGAATAATTTCCCATTTGAATTTAGTGTGGAGGGGTAACGACTAACTCTATTTTGGATTATATTCATATTCTACTCCGTTTGGTAATCTTGAAATATTCATATACATTCTTTGCTGAATTTAAGTTTTTTCAAATCTTATGATGCTACCGATTCTTCTTTGTAGTACTTTAATATTTTGCCTCGTTGCAGACCTGTTGGGTTTTTCATGATGTATTGTTCCTAAGAGTTAAATTTGTATCATATTTGTCACAAAAGGGTTGTCAATTGTGTTAATTTAGTCTCACGGGGGCATCTTTTGGCGTGGCTGATCAGGTTAAAAAACTTCTCGATGAAGGAATGAATGTCAATGTGTCTGCATGGGGCCCTAAATCGAAAGGGGTGACCCCTCTCCACCTTGCTGCGGAAGGTGGTCATATTGGAGTGATGGATGTGCTACTTGAGCGTGGTGCTGACATTGATGCCAGAACCAAGGGTGCTTGTGGCTGTAAGTGATTTATTCTTGCCGTTTGTACTTAAGGCCTGCCTTTTTTTATGTTTAAGAACTACTTTGAAGTAAAAAAAAAGGTTTTCAGATTTTATGACATAATTTTCATAATTTTACAATTTTTTAATATTGAAGTATTGTTGTCTTATCAAAATTTCCTGTATAGTGTGTAATGGAAAAGTCTATTATTTATATTTTTACAATGTGTTTGATGGAGAAGAGGAAGTCATGATAATTTGGGTAAAAATTACTGTATAGTACAATGTCTATGCAGATTCAATTTATGAATCTCTTACATTGATCTCTTCTCTCGAACCAGGGACACCGCTCCACATTGCAGCCAAAGAAAGGAGGAGGGATGCTGTGAAATTCTTGATTGAGAATGGAGCCTTTTTGCCACCTGATATGAATGATAGCAGATTTAACCCTCCACTTCATTACTGTCCAGGACTAGAATGGGCCTATGAGGAGATGAAGCGGCATCGACTGCTAGACTTATCTTCTGGAGAGACATCTTACAGCTCTGAAAGCTAATGAACTTTTCAGGGATTTGATTGGTGTTTGATATTGTTTTAGAATGCCCGTCAGTGGAGATCAATGCAATGCGTGTCAGATTTGAAGCTAAGTCCCTTTTATAAATTTGGCATGAAAGTTTGTTAATGTGTGCTTTTAGGAAACGTATCCACACATGCACCGGATCTGTATTGTGGGAATAAATGTAGAATGAAATAAAACAACGCACTGCATGAGTTGCTTAATGTATGGAGATGACCTACTTGCTGTTTTATGTGGTTGGAACAATTGTGTATTATTGTTGATTTGATAATGTTGGGTTTTTGATGCTGTCTTACGTGTTGTAGTTTGAAATCCTTTGTTTCACTGTAATCTCAGTTTAGAAAGTATTACTACTATTGTTTGGTTTTGATGTGTTATTTCGTGAAAAATGAGCTTTCTTTAATAAAAATCGTTCACGACGTGTTTGAAGAATTTAGTTATGTTAGGGAATTGAAAGAACTTATTGTGTTTGGGTTTCAAATGGTTGAATAAAAATTGGGAAAAATGCAGTGTTTTTTAATTTTAGAAATAAAAAATAAAGTGAAACAGTATTTACCTTGAATAAAAATGTTATGACCAAGCTCGTTTCTTGCATGAAGAAAAAAAGTAGCAAAAATACATGAACACTTCGTTTTAATTCTTTATTAACATATTTGGATTTTATTTTAAAATAAAAGGGGTGGGGATAATATTACTTCTATTTTTGGGTTTTCATTTTTGTTTAAACAGTCTTTTAACTTTTTGGATAAAAAAATGAAGAATAATTAAAAAAGATTTGAAAAATCTCCTATTTACAATAAACAAAAGAACTCGTGTTAAATAGAACTTAACTGTTTATTCTATTTTTTTTACTTAATATATAGTATTGAAATTAAAAACTAGTCCCAATTTTCCCCCTAAATCAGACATTTATGGTTTTATTTTTTTTTATGGCTTTATTTGGTCTTTGTCTTAATCTGTAAATTTAATAATAAACATATTGAGTGATTATGATTTATTAAGCACAATTAAAATGATATATATATATATATGAGCAAGCCTCTTAAAAGACAACAACTTAGACATATATTCAGCACGACATGCTTAGTAGCAACAAATAATAAAGTGACATGTATAAAATTTAAAATAAAAAAAATTATTTTATTTTTACCTAAAAGGTGTGGAATGTCAAATGTACCAGTCAATTTGTTGACGTCAATGCACAAAAGTTAAGTTCTTGAGACGAAAACTTGTTATGGAATATCTATTATTGGATAGCCTTAAAAAAATGGTAATTGGATGACATAAAAAAAAGAAGAATATGGTGTTCCTTCTGACCATCATTAAAAAGAAGTCAATTCAAAAGAAACAAATTGCCAAATGTATTTGTCAAGAAAATAAATCCAAGAAATAATGAATCGATGTTGAACATTAAAAAGAGTGGAAGGTTCTATAGCAGGCCTAGTTATATAATAAATAAATACAAGAAAAAAAAAAAAAAAAACCTAAAAAAAAAAAAAACTCTACCTCAAGATCATAAAGTATTAAACTAACAATGGTAGTGTAAACTCTTGTTCATAATAAGCACAGGTCAAATTCACAAACACAAATATAAGACAATCCCTTGCCCTCAAATTACACAGCAACACAAAAGAAAATTACTGTGAAGCCAAGCATAAAAAATTAATCAGGTATGAGTCATTTTACATTGCAAGAAAAGGTTTTTCTGATTTCACTTAGCTCCCTAGTAACATCAACCATATTCATTCTTTCTTTCGGTGATTCCATTGAACAAACTAGTCCAATTTCAAAGAGTGAAACTACACACTTTTCAACAGTTGGAGTAAGATTCTGACTCTTATGTTCTTGTTCTTGGTTTACTACAATGGATGGGTCCAGAACCTGTAGAAGATTATCAGGAAACGAGCTTTCCACAAAGGTATGCAAATTTTGACCATCTTCAAAGATTTCATCTGTGGGTCTTCTTCCTGTAAGCATCTCCAAAATAAGAATCCCAAAACTGTACATGTCACCAGCTGTAGACACCGCAGAACCCATCCCATACTCTAAGAAAATATAGCAAACACTTTCATACTTTGCTATCAGTGAATATCAAGTTTTTGTTTAAAGATAGAGGAATTCAAATTTCAAAGAAGAACTTGTTCAAGAGTTTAGAACAAACCTGGGGGAGTATAGCCGATAGTCCCTTTTATGCCAATTGTACTTGTTTGCTGCCAACTCGTACCATTAATTGTTGAGAAAACCCTTGCTATGCCAAAATCACTGACATGAGCAATCATGTCATCATCAAGAAGGACATTGCTTGGCTTCAAATCACAATGAATGATCAACTGCTCACATTCATAATGAAGATAATATAAAGCAGAAGCAACATCAATCATGATATTTAATCTTTGGTCAAGGTTTAATGTATATGTTCTTGAATTTTCTGCATTTAATGCACTTGGATGCAACCACTGCTCTAAGCTTCCATTTTTCATGTACTCGAAAATTAGAGCTTTAAATTCCTCACCTTTGTAGTCTATTCCAGAACAACATGTCAAAATTGGAACTACATTTCGATGTTTAATATGTTTTAGTGCATTGCATTCAGCGATGAAACTCTTTTGAGATCCTCTTTTTTGAAGGTTCAGGACTTTTATGGCCACAACTTTCTCTTCTGACCTGAGAATTCCTTTGTAGACAAAGCTAAAACTTCCACAGCCTATCAAATTTGTGATTGAGAACCCATTGGTTGCGTTGTGTAGGCTTTGATACGAAGCTTTTGGCATTTGATATACTGCTGGTGAATCCAAAGATGGTTTCTTGCTCCTCATCCGATAGATAGTTAGAATAATTGACACGATGAGAAGAAAAGTGATTGTGCTAACTGTCGTTGCTACCAACATGAATGGATGAAGTTTTGCTAGTATCTTACCATGGATAGGGCATGGTGGTAGATGCAGTTCTGAAATACCTCCACAAAGATTACTGTTTCCGGTGACCACTAACGCACTAGCATTTTGAAAGACAACTCCCTTTGGTACCTCACCAACCAACTTGTTAAGAGACACATTGAAGTATTGTAAGACAGAAATTTTCTGCAGATCATTAGGAATTGTTCCACCCAAGCTGTTTTGTGAAAGGTCTAAACTTTGAAGTCCTTTGAGTGATGCCAAAGAGGGTGGTATCATTCCCTGTAAGGAATTTCCTTTCAAATTGAGGTACTCCAACGTTATGCATTCTCCTATGGATAGAGGAATGTGATCGGACAGATTATTCTCAGACAAATCTAAGGAATCAAGATTTTTTAGGTTTCCCACTTGTACAGGTATGCTACCATTCAACAAGTTTTGTGATAAATCCAAGGATGTTGTCAAAGATGAAATAGTGAAAAGCTCTAAGGGAATGGTTCCTGTAAAGTTGTTTCGTGAAAGTACTAAGTGTTGCAGGCTTTGGCAGTTTCCTATACTTGGAGGAATCTTTCCTTCTAACATATTTTCTCCGACATCCAAGTGAAACAATTGACTTAGGTTGCCAATGAAGGCTCCTATCCCCCCTGATAACTTGTTTCTACCTAAACGCAACTTTTGCATATTCTGAAGCTTACCAAAAGTTGCAGGAATAATTCCATCTATGAGGTTATCAGTCATGGACAAGAGAACTAACCCAATTAGGTTTCCTATTGAAGAAGGGATTTCTCCTGATATATGATTGCCTCCAACATATAGTCGATTGACTTGCATAGATAAATTCCCCAAAGAATTTGGCAAATGACCTCCAAAATTATTGAAGCCTATATTTATCACCTGCATCTGACTACAGTTTGTCAATGATGTTAAAAACACTAAATCATCAGTTGAATTGTCACCTAGGTTGTTCTCAGATAAAGATAGAAACTGAAGACCCTGTAACCTGCTCAGACTAGGAACTAGTCCTGTTAAATAGTTATGATCAGCATCAAGATATGAAAGGAAAGATGCATTTGTGATGGAAGGTGGGATTGAACCTGTGATTTGGTTGCCAGAAATTAAAAGTTTGTGAAGGTTGGGGAGAGTGTGGAACATGTTGGTGGGAAGAGAGCCCTCAAGTTGATTGTTTGTAGCAGAGACTATAGTAAGAGATGACATGTTATAAAGACAAGTAGGAAATGTGCCTGTTAGTTTGTTGACATGAAATGCTATCCCTGTCAAGTTTTTGAGATGACATATTTCTTGTGGAATAGATCCCTCTAAGTTGTTTTTACCAACAGAAAGGAGTGTTAGAGATGAAAGATTTCCCATGAATGATGGGATTTCTCCAGTGAACTGGTTATTTAAAAGGAACAATTGTTCAAGCTTTCTAAGTGAGCCAATTTCTATAGGTATTTTGTCACTAAAATTGTTCCCACCTAAATGTAAAAGCTTGAGATTAGTGCAACCTGTCAAGTTTGTAGGAATTTCTCCACCCAATGAATTATTTGCTACAGAAAGGTTATGCAGTTGTGACAATCTCCCAAATTCTTGTGGGATTTTGCCATAGAAATTGTTGTCTCCAAGGTTGATGTTTCTCATATAAGATAGATTGCCAATGTAAGGTGATATGAATCCCTTCAACTTGTATCCCTGCAAGTTCAACTCTGAAACTCTTTGCTGCATTGGATTACATATGATTCCATGCCAGTTACAAAAATGAGTAGAAGTATTCCAAGAGAGAAAGATTCCATGTGGATCAGAGAATATGGATTTTCTAAATTCAAGCAATGCCATGAGATCAGTCTCATTTTCTGATGCAGAGGCCACAGGTTTTGGGATAAACCATGGTGAGTTTAATGTAAAGAGAACAAGGAGGTGAACATATTTAGACCAAAATGCAAGTAACATAAGAGAAAAATACTTCATTTTGATGATATTGGAGGCTTCTTGATACTGGTATTGCTACTGTTAGATAGCTTTATATAAATTTGGTAATTGGTGACATAATAGAAGAAGCACATATTTTGCATATCATTAAAATCAAGAAAAGCTCAAGAAAATAACCAATTGCCAAATGCAGATCATTGGTGTACATGCCAGAAAAATAAATCCAAGAAATAATGAGTTATCCACAACAAACATCCAACGATTCCACAAACAAAAGTCTTTCATCATACCATGGCCACTGCATCTGTCACAATGCCACATGTAAGAAGACATTGAACTTTAAAAAGAGTGGAAGGTTCCATGGCAGGCCTAGTTATTATAAATAAATGCAAGAACATTTAAGTTCTAGCAGATACTAAAGTATTAAACCAACAATAGTAGTTTAAACTCTTAATACAATCGCAGGTTATCAGAGGTACTGTGTACATTCCATTTTCTAATCCATCTAACTGCAATGTGTTGGAAAACATTGTCAGAAAATGTTTTCAGTTCTGAGCAGTGGGCTTCTTTATGCCTATCAGGAGTTTCTGTAAGTTAGTGATTAATTAGATTTTTGAAGTATTGTCATCTTTTTTTTCTGCAATCTATATTTCAAGTGATTGGTAGAAATTGCATATATTTCAAAGAAAAAAGATGTTTTGTAAGAAAGCATTTTAAATGCTTGTCTCGAATAAATCAGAGAAAAAATGCATTAGCTTTTGCTTTTTCTTTGGTATTTAAAGGATCAACATTTTCTGGCTCAGACATCAAACCAAGGTAATTCTTGTGGTCAAAAGTCATACATCAAATTTCTGTCTTATTTGAGGTTTCAACAATTTCATGATCTGTGCTTCAAACAACAGACACAGGATTGTTACAGATTAAGAGTCTTCAGTTCTCTGCAAAAGTATTATTGGAGGAACACAATCATTTTTTAAGATGATGTTAAAGTTATCTTAGAAAAAGTTGTTGGATTTATCAAGTAATTTATTGTCGAATATTTTCTTTTTGACAAACTGATGAAGTGCAATACCAAATTATGAAGCACATTCCTATCGGTCTATTAAAATATGTCAAGGCCTGCACACAAAATTAAAAACAAGTTTGTCCTTAGCATGAAATATTAAAGATATATTTGTTCAACTTTCTATTTAAAATCCAATTTCTATTAGAAACTATTATTTTTATCAAAATTAAATTATTTATTTTTAATGTTTTTTAGAATATTTGAACATTGAATTATTTCTTTTTAATAGTTTAAAGTCACAACTAAATACTAGCTCACTTTGTTCATTAGTCTTTATCTTTATTAAATATTACAAAAAAATTAATGTTTAAAATTTTTATTTAAATATCAAACTTTTTTAGTTTAAATCTTTCAAGTTTCCAATGGAATACATGACTGAAAACAACTTTTATAATAATTCATCTCCCACTAGTGCTTTGGATGCGATGGCTAAGACTGATTATAATCAATCAAATTTAATGTAAATTGTAATAATTTTTTTGACTAAATAAACATTTCATTAACATACTTTTTCAGCCCTATATTTAATTTACTATGATTCATGCAATAAATACTCAAAGTCAATTTTCATCTGCCAGCCATAAAATTATTCTAGTTTAATTATTAGTTTTGAATTGAGTTTTAAGTGTACAATAGCATTAAATATTGAAATAACTTATATAACAATTTTACCAAAATCAAATATGACTACTTCTCATATATGACATGATACATGATTTGCTAAAAAAGAAAGTTTTTTTGTTGTAATAATTTTTATGTAAAACAAATAAAACATATATTCATTGTTGTAATAATTTTTTTCTTTTCAAACTCGCTGATTTTTTTTTCCTCACATGAAACAATACTTAATTAAGATGGATATGTTGTAAGTGGAAAATGTTACAGAAGAAAGTCAATTATTATAATAATAAAAGCACATAACAAGTTGAGCTTAAATTTAAGAATCCATGAAAAAATTCCATAACTTAGTTAAAATCAATGAATGAAGGACATTTGCAGTTTATAAAGGTAATAATAATAATAGCCTTAAATGGAGACCTATCAAATTATTGTTTCATACCTAAGAACCTCATTCATTGCTACACCTCTATTCAAATATCACCATAACCTTCTTTGCAATGAAAGTAACATATATTTAATGTTGATTTCTTTTTTAAATGAATTTGTGCCAATAATATTTATTAGAATAGACAAGGTCAGAGTAAATTAAGAATTTGATTTTTAGAAAATCAAATTCGTAATATGAAGTTGTGTCATTGGTATGAAAATATTGGTTGGAGTTTTATTTTTTTATAAGCCGAGTTCTTTTGAATTTTATTTTCTACATTCTTTATCCTTTTTCCCACTAAATTGTGATAAAAAAAAACACTTCACCAAATTTTATAGATAATTTTTAGCTAATGGTGTTTGTGGATTGGATTGGATAAGATTTAGGTAAATCTATTATCTAACTCGCTAAAATAAATATTGGATTGGATTTCTGCATTTTGTATGTGTTTTTTAAAAGGTTTTCAGCATGTTTTGGGGAAAAATAATTTGAAGAAAATTAAAAATATTATTTTAAAGTAATTATAAAATGTTATGTGACATGCTGCCCAATCACTCTTTCTCAAAATTATCTTTGAAATGTTATGCAGTTAGAATAATATTAACCAAAGCTATAAATAAAGATATTCTTTAAAGTATAATTAATAAATATTAAATTTTATAAAAAATCATAATTAATTATAATATTAAATGAATTATGTCTTAATAATTATTAGTAAGTTTTATTTTATATAGAGAACAAAAATATCCATTAATATAATAATTCATTTTGATGCATAAAAAAACTTAAAAACATTATTAAACAATAAAATAGTTATATTTTAATATTACTAAAAATTAAAATATAATTAAACGTAAAAAAGTTAATTAACAGAAAATAAAACACTGCTTATTTTCTTAATACAAAAAATGTTATGTTATTTATTTTTTATTTTCTTTATTGAAAATCAAACAATATTTTTTTTCTTTTAATTTAATTATTTTAATGTTTAATTATATTTTTATTTTTAATAACAATAAAATATAATTATTTTATTATTTAACTTTTTCATAACAAATAAATTATCAATGAGAATTATATAATATTTGTATACAATTTTTTTCTCTAAATAAAATATAATTGTATTCCTATCATAATTAATTATAAATATTTATAAAATTAAATATTTATTGATTACATCTCTAATAGTATCCTTGGAACCTGTCTTCAGGACACATACATTTGTAATTTTACTGTTAATGATTTCATTTTTAGAAGGTTTTCGACATGTTTTGGGGACAAACAACTTGAAAAAAAAATAATTATATAAATGTTTTTTCATAATTTTATTTTGAAAACAATTAGAAAATGTTGTGTGAGATGCAAGGAACCTGTGATACATGGATGGCCTGCTTCATCTGCGATGTCGGAAACACCCTCTCAACTTGGAAATAGGAAAGTCAAAAATGAGAAAACTTGTTGCGTATAATAATTAATGTGAATGATGTAACACTCTGATATTAAAAATTATTTATTATTTAATTAAAAAATAATTTTCTATTTTAATTAAATTTTGAGAGAGTTATTACATTATGGGTTACATAAGTACATGTCTAACGTATAATAACTCTCAAATTATAATTTTATACAGTATTAAAAATAACATATCAGATGTTTTTTTAATGTAAATTAAATAAGAGAATTATATCTATATATTTTGAACCGAACTAAATTATATCAACGTATAGATCATAAACAAATTTTAATTTTATATCAAAATTTAAAACTAAAAATATATTTAATCTTTAACAATGATTCTAATAAACTTCACATCAACATGGGACATGAGGTTCGAACAAAATTCTAAGACTAAAATTAAACATAATTTACTCAAAAGGTAGTTAAACATTTTGTATCAAAATAATACCGGTGTAGTCATATTTATTTTTCTTTAATCTTTTAGTTCATAAAATAAATATATTCACTATCCAAATTTGATGATGTTGAGAAGATATTAAATAATCTTATGTTTGGCTTAAGTAATCCAAATTTTATCTTCATTATCTAAGACTCAGTCTTTTATCTTTTATCAGAAAATTGTGATTTGCTAATCACATAATCCATGCATTAATATGATCATAATTATTCAGAAAATTTAAAAATTTTCCTAAATTCAATTAACCTTCTATAATAACACATGAATACGATTTCAAAGGTTACTAAACTTTATGTGTACAAAAATACATCATACATTGTTTTAATAACTTTAATTCAATTTGTACACCCAAATCAATACATCATTAATATAAATTAAATAGAATAACTATGAATAAGCTAAAAGAGAAAAACAAAGTATATTAGTTAACATAAAGTAAATGAGAAAAAAAAAAAGCCACTATACAAATGAAATCAAATTAAATAATAAAAAATAAAAATACCAATATATTACTGAAAATAAAATAAATGATGAAAACATAAAAAAAAAATCAGCATATTATAATTAATAAATCAAATAACCTAAAAGAAATTAATATATTATTAAAATCAAATTGAATAATAAAAACATAAATGAAAGGGATTTTACCACTCTGTATTATCATCTAAGAACTTAGTAGTAACTTCATTATTATTTACATATACCTAGGATAAAACACTAACATCATAACATGTAGAAATTTATAACATATTAGTAGTGTAAATATATTTTTCTTGTAGAAATAAATGAAATAGTTAATATAGATAATAAAAAAGAAGTAAGATGTTACAGGTGAAAAAGAATAAAGAAGGAAGAAGAAGAAAGGTAGGGTTGAAAAAAATTAAGAAAAATGCGATACGCACTAACGAATTTCACATCAATCAAGGTATCATATTCTCATTATGTCATATAAAAACATTACAAAGTTTTGGTAAATGGTTTTGCAAATGCCCAAAATGTTGAACATTAAAAGTCCTAAGTCTACTTCAATATCATTTACATGTAAAATCAACACTATTATGGCTTCTCAAACTTAATCAAGGAAAAAAAAATACTATTCCCTTATGAGGTGGTGTTGCTAATCTAGGTACATATTATTTTAAATTAATTTTTGGTTAAAATCTTATATTCGTACTTCAATTCTTATAAGAAAATTAATTAAAACCTTAATTTTTATATGGTTCAATTTAATCTTTTAATTTTAAACAAATATTCAAGTAGGTCATTTTTGTTAGATTTACATTATATTTTTATTAGAATTTATATATCAAATAATTAAAAAAAATAAAATTAATTTTTATATTTAGATTTTATAGGTAGAATAATTTGATGTATACATTCAAATGGAAGTCTAACACGAATCTAACATAAATAACTTAATTGGATATTTTCTTAAAATTAAGTGACTAAATTAAATCAAATAAAAAATAAAAATTTAGTTGAATTTTTTATAAAAATTAGATTATCAAAATAAGATTTCAAATTTAATTTTTTAAAGATTTTTTCTAAATTTGTATATTTTTAATTGATCTTTATTAAATTTTTTTGTTAATTGGCATTCAATTTTTTTATATTTTGCAATTGAATCCTTATTACTTAATTTATATCAACTCTGTAACCTTTTTTATTAAACATAAATCTTAAATCTTACGTATATTAACACATGAAGACATGATAAAGATAAAAAATTACCTCATTTAATTAAGGAAAAAATAGAATAAATGAAAAACCTTAATTGAAAATTATAATTTTGAGTATTTAATAAACAAAAAAATTAATAAAAATATAATTAAAAATATGTTTAATTACTCCGATGGTATCCACTTTGGTAGATGTGTGTTAATCTGGTACCCACTTTTAAAAAAGTGTCAATTGCATCACAACTTTTAAAAAAGTGTTTCAATTAGGTCCTTTTTAGACGGTGTTGACTAACATGGTTAACGATGTGTCACGTGTCAGCATGTGTTTTTTTTAATTTTTTTAATTTATTGTAAAAAAATTAAAAAATAGGTCCCTGTTTGTGACACGTGGCATTATAAGCGTCACGTGGCATTCATTGAAATGCCACGTGTCAGTGTCATGATCATATGTCATTATTGATTTCGATTTAGTCTTCATATATATCTTTTTTATTCAATTTATGTGTATCTGATTCAATTTTGTCCTAATCTTTTTTAATAATTAAAATATTTTTGTAATCATTTTTTTATAAGATTAAAACTAATTAAGTATAAATATTTTTACGAAATTAAATACTAATATTTATATGGTTTCTCTCGATTTCAAACCAAATTTATTATTTGTATAAATATTATACTAATATTTTTTATTAAAAACAACTTTCTAACTTATTCTTTTATTAACTACTTTTTTATTAAGTACTTATGTTTTGTTAATTTTTTTTTTTCAAAATAGAACAATATTGTCTCTAACTAATTTTAAACCAAAATTCTTATTTGTATAAATGTATACTAATCTTTTTTATTAAAAATGACTTTTATCACTAAATTTTAATATAAATATCAAATACTTAATTTTTGTAAAAATTTTATACTTAACTACTTTTAATTTTATAAAAAATAGATTTTAATTATTAAAAAAATTGGGTCAAAATTGAATCAAAGACACCTAAGTAGGGACTAAATTGAATCATTGAAACATATATGAAGAATAAATCGAAATCAACACAATAACATCTAATAATAATACATGACACTGCAATATCACATAACACTAACAATACCACATGTCACAGAACAACCTAACACGTTTCCATTCAAAGTCAAACGAATACAACATAAAATTATTCTCAAGATCGGTCCTATAAACTGGAAACCAGAAATAAATGTTGAAAATCAAATATCCATTAATATTGATTAGACATGAAACTAAACTCACAGTGATTGACTTAAATTCAAGTTATTTATGAATCTCCTCAATTTTATATCTCCTTGGTATTCTTATATGAAAAAATATATTAAAAATCTCAAACCAAGAGATAAGATTATAAGATTAATTTATAAAATGTGTAAGAAGACATAACAACCTCATCAAAACAAAATTGGAATCCGTTCCATGATGACAAAAACAGGTATTGTCACAAAATGTGGTAAATTTAGGATGAGTATTGTGAAATTTTGTGAATTGCATGATATTATTATAGCAATTGGGCACATATCATATATTTCCACTTATTTCTATTTATTTCAGTGTCAAAAGAATTATAATATTTGTGAAATATAAAATATTGAAAAGTCGTTTTTTGGATTTTGGCGTATTTGAATAGTTAATTGGTCTCAAATATTTAAAAAGTCAATTCTTGATTGAAACAACTGTAAAATAAGTCCATTCTTCCATCAAAAATTGATTTGCAATATAATAATAATAATAATGTCCAATCTCTTACACGGTTTTGATCCTAACTGGCTCTTTCATTTCATCCATTACTAGATACCACACAACAAATAAATATCCTTTATTTTCAAACACATCTACCTCTGACTATAATTCAAAAAACCCTATTCAAAAATAATACATTTCAGAGGACCAAAATGTAATTCAACTTCTAATCAATAAAATATCCAAAAGGCAACTTTTGTCCTTTTCCATCTCTTCAATAATTCACTCCTTTTTAATATATTTTTTCTTTTCAGATTTAATAATGCACTTATATTACTTATACACGTGTTATATATTTTTATTTTAAACTACTAATTTTTCATTTTCTAATCTTTTTAATTTTTTTATTGACTAATGTGAAACTCTCAATAACGTTAAAAAAAAGTAAACGAAAATTTATTTTTAGAAATTGATGATTTACTTGAAATAAATAATTAAAGAGGTAGAATAAAAAAAATGCGTAAGTAAATGTGTTGTTCAAAGAAATAAAAGTGATAAAAATAATCATTAATTTTTAATACTAATTACAACTAAACTGAACTAAAAGTGAAATATGTTTATCGCATTATATTTCATGTTTCAAACTTAAAAAATATTATATTTTGACTTCTATTTTATTTTACTCCAATTGTGAATTATTGATTTTTTTCCGAAACAAAAATAAATAATATATTAATCAACAATCCGCGTTAAATTACATTAGAAAATAAAAAATGTGAGAATATGATTGTCCATTCATTTATCTAATATAAGAAAACAAACATTTTTTACTCCTTTGGATCATGAGTTAAAAGGTTGCTTTTTCGCATTTTAGAATTTTTATTATATATATATATATATATAATAAAATTTGTTTTGTATCCTATATCATTTATATTTTTCTTTTATTTATTTATATATATTGTGTATAATGAAAGACAAATCGTATACCCCATTATCTATCCAAAAATTTTAAAAATTTGCTTTAAAATTAAAATCTTAAAATTAAGCAACGAAAAAGATTTTGATGAGAAGAAGATATAGCAGAAGTTGTTGAATGGATTTAGCTTATATGACTGAAACTACTTGCTGACTAGACTCCTTCAAACAATGAGTTTATAAAACACAAGTACTTAAGATGTTTGATGAAAGGTCCACTTGTGAATGTTCACAGTAAATGAACCAACACTTGAAAAACTTTAATCTCACAACCTTTCTGGCTCACTATTATTCCTTCCAATAAATCTCATTCACTAATTTTCACAACAAAATCTAACACTTCCTTCTCAAATCAACCATTTTCAACTCCATCTACAAACACAATCTAAAGAAGAAAAAAAAAAAAACATTTTTATTTCATGCATTCCTCTCATTCAATTTCATATTTTACCTTCTTACAAAAAGAATAACAAAAGGAAACAAAAATTAAAATCATCAACATCGTAAACATGTGAAGTCATTTTGAATCTAAGGAGAAAGATATTGTTTTCCAATCACAAGCGTTAAAAAAAGTACTCTCTCAATCAGTGACCGACCGGCATCCGTGGAAGGACGTGGACCGCCACCGGCTCAAACCCTTCCGGCAGCAGAACCGGTATGATCCGCGGCGGCGATGCGGCGACGTCCACGACGGAGATCCCGGAAGTTGAAACGACACAAAGTTTTCCCTTTTCCGCGACGAGTTGTTCGGCGCCTTTGAGTCTTTCATTCTCGAGAATCTCTTCCCAAGCGTCTTCTTCCGCTAGGTATCTTCTAAGCACCCCCTTGGCTTCGTCCACGACGTACATCACTTCTTCTTCCATGGCGGCCACGGGTCCTCTCCACCCGTACAGCATCCCCTCCGGCATCTCCTTCCAGGCCTCCTCCGCCACGTCGTACACGGCGCCTTCCTTCGCGGCGTCGCCTTTCACGTTGACCATGCAGAGCTTCTGCCGCCATCCCACGGCGTCGATGGCCTCTCTGCTGAAGCGCCCGTCCTTGAGATCCGTCTTCTTCTCCCAGACATCGCCGTCAGGGCTTCGGACGTCCCATTTCTCGAGGGAGCGAGCCACGTGGATGGAGAAGTGCGCGCCGATGCCGCTGGCGACGTAGACGTCGGGCCCGAGCACGCCGAGCGCGCACCAGCGCCGCGGCGTGGCGAGCATGGGCCCGAAGGACCAGGTGCCGGAGAGGGGGTGGAATATGAGGGGCCGCGGCAGGGCGGGGGAGAGATTGTGCGTGGTGGCGGCGAGGAGGATGAGACGGCCGGCGGCGCTGACGGACTGGACGGAGAAACTGCGGGAGAGGAAGGAGGGGTGGCGGAGGAGGAGGTGGCGGAGATGCGGGTGGTGAGGAAGGATGCGCCAGGAGTGGGATATGGGGTCAAAGGTGTGGAATTCGATGAAAGAGTGGGACTTGGGAGGTGAGAGAATCGCGTAGAGAGAGAAGAAGGGTGGAAAAGAAGGTGAATATATCAAACGACGCCATGAGTGAGAAATGGAGAAGAGAAGAGAAGGGTTTACAGAAGAAAGACACAATTGGGCTATGTGGTCGGGGAGACCTGCGATCAGAACATGTTCTTGTTCTTGTTCATGTTGTTGTTGGTTTCTTCGGCGTTTGGAATTGTTGGAAGAAGATTGAGACTGAAGATGGTGTTGTGGCATGCCCATGGAAGAGAAAGGTTTTGGTGAAGAGAAGAGAAGAGAGAGAAAGAGAGAGAGTGAGGTTGGTGTTTGTTTTGGTGAGGAAGACACATAAAGTAATGTTGGATTTGAAATAAAAAGGTAAAGTGTGCCGGTTTCAGCTTTTTTTGCTTCATTAAAACATGTCCCATCTTTCCAACTGTTCTGCTGTCCAATTACTACCCTCACCACAAACACTCTTCATTATTTTATTTTATTTTATTTTATTTTATTTTATTTATTAATTCATCTTTTAGACAAATCAATTATTATATTAAAACACCTTTTATTACTTTATAATTTCTTCAATCATTTCACCTAAATCTTGTTTTTTCAGAAATTAATCTCATCAAGGATTTTCTATTTTTCTTTTTAAAAATATTAGGCGAAAAATTTCTTTTCAATACGTTTTATTCTCTTTCCCGTGTTTGGTTGTTGTGTCCGTGTAAGAAAACTAAAATGATGAAATCATTTTCCTTTAAAATAACATTTGAAAGGAAATAAATTTCGAAATGCTTAACAATATTATTAAAATGTAGTTTCATTGTGTTGAAGTATTACAAAATAATATGTTGTATGTATTGTGTACGTATATGAATAAAAGTTATATCGACTATGTTTTAACTTATTTTATTTTTAAATATTTTGTTTAAATTAAATCATTTAAACTTTAAATGTTAATCTCATTACTTGAAAAAGTATTTTCTTTGATATTAAATAATAATGTTAATAATAATGATATTTATGAATCAATTGTAGTCTGTATTACTTTTTTTAGAATTTATTAAGATCTTTTTAACTAATACTGATGATTTTTTTTCATTAATGTTCATTAATTTTTTTAATACTGGTTTAAAAATTTTATAATTGACATTAATATAAAATAATTTTTATATATCAATAAAATAATAATCACGATAATTATTAATTAAAAATCCTTTTTACATTTGGAACTAAATAATCTTTCCGACATTGAAAAGCAAAATAGTTAGCGTAATAATAATATTTTGGTAGTGATTAGTTAGGTTGACTACACGTAAAATAAATTTGGGCTGAAAAAAAATAAAGAAAAAAACACGTGAATTTTATAAAAAAGACTTTATACTCTTATTTTGTAGAAAAAATTTAAAATTGTTAATTTCAACTAATTTAATTATTCTGATAAAATTGTATAGTTTTAACCTTTTTCTTAATTTCTTATCGAAACAATGTATTTTATGATGAAATATTTTAATTTTTCTATAAATATATATAAATAACCCTCTTCAAAATCTCTATTCAAATCCGTTGCATATAAAATATAACTGAAGTATAGGTTTAAGAAACATATTTCTTTAAGATGGATAATCATTTATGTGATGCAAAAAATTAGAAATAAAAAAATAGACTACAGAAGTTTAAATCTAAAAGGCTTAAACCTAAATAAGGAAATTGAATTGTTTAAAAAACATGTGGTCACTGCTACTTTAAACGGGCACCAAAAGTGAAGTCATTCCATTGACTTTAGTGCTACTCTTTCCGATCTAATGAATTAAGATGTTACGTTCATCAAATCACTAAAATAGAGTTAAAAAGTTAGATACGCACCATTCCAACTTAATATCTTATTATCATGCCGTTAATAAATTGAATCTTCAAAGAGATTAATCTCTCTATATGGTCAATTTTCTTTTCATGTTAATTTAAATACATAGTTTTTCGTAATTAACTTTGTAAAATAAGATTTACAGATATTTGTTTTTCTATAAAAGATATTGATAAGATATTCTTTTTAACTTAATTATGTTAAATTTTTTTGACATGTTAAACATGTCTCATATTAACATTTGAATTATTTATCCCGTTTGATACGTTTTTGCTAAAGTGTTTAGTGGGAGACACATTAAACACTTTAAACAAAATTTTATGTAATTGAGTCAACAAAAATTATATTCATTATTTTTAAGCTTGAGAAAAAAAATATAGACAAATACAAATTTTAAATTTATTTAAGCTTTTATGTAATATGTTTTTGCAACAATGTATGTAAAGTTGGTTAAGAAGTTGTATTTTGTTTTATGTAAAGGAGGGGTGTGATGTTTTGGTGGTATTAGGTATTTTGAAAATTTTTGTGAGGTAATGAGAGTAGGTAGGTTTTGTTGGAATGAAGTTGAGGAATGCCTTTTTGCTTCCTTTTCCAAATATTTTGCAATGTCTTTTCGCAAGAGTCATAGACAACTTCCATGGAAAGTGCACGTGGAAAAAGCTGTCAAAATTTACCAAATCATTTTAAAATTTATATAGCTAAAAAGTATTAATATATTTCACTTTTAACAAAGTCAAGTTTTACACTAAAATTTCAATTTTATTTAATAATCTTTGTTTGGATTTTATTAATGATTAAAATAACTGAGTGTTATTTGATTTTTAATAAAGATTAAAGATTATTTATATATTATAATTATTTTTTTCTTTAATAAACATACAAAATCATCAATAAATATATATAATTTAATTATATGAATCATTAATTAATGTTAAATTAAAAAAAAATCAATGAAATTACCTTTTGAAGTAGGATTTTTTTTACTATATATATGTAAATACTTATTATATTAAGTTATATATATATATATATATATATATATATATATATATATATATATATATATATATATATAATATAAGCCAATGAATTAGCTTGTATCATATCATTTTAGTTTAAAATCGTGAGTTGAATGTTCAAATGTGTAAACGTGTTAAAGATTTAAAGGAAAAAAAAAACATTACCATTGTTAGTTATTATATTTGATCTCACCAATATTAATTTAAGGGTTAAGTATGTTTTTAGTCCCTGAACTTTGATCTAAAATTGGAATTCGTCCCTGGTCGAAACTTTGATAAATTTCGGTCCCTAAACTTTAAAAATGAATGAATATAGTCATTTTAATCCAATTTTGTTAACTTTTTTTTAGGTTTCGAATACATTTTTCAGTAAATATTGAGCCGAGAATGTGTCAAACGGCGTAAACAACTCCAATATTTACTGAGAAATGCGTTCGAAACCTAAAAAAAAGTTAACAAAATTGGGTTAAAAGGACTATATTCATTCATTTTTAAAGTTTAGGGACCGAAATTTATCAAAGTTTCGACCAGGGACGAATTCCAATTTTGGATCAAAGTTCAGGGACTAAAAACATACTTAACCCTTAATTTAATTATTTTCTACAATAACATTCGGTGAAATCCATTTAACATGTTAATTTTTATTTTATTTACAAGTTATATTTTCTAAGAAAAGAGAAAGTTTGTTTTAGAAAACATTTTGTTGTATGTAAAATATATAAATAAATAAAATCATTCTTATTACTAAAATTTATGTGGGACAACAATTATTCGATTCTTTAGTGTAAGGAAGAATATTTAGTGTCTTGAAAATTTGTGAACCACACAAACAAAAGTCTTGAATCTTCTTTTCAATTATGACACTGACCGATCTCCAACACTATTTCTATATATTTATTTTATTACTTTTCTTTTATATTTTTCATCATTTTATATCAATAACAGATTTTATATTATGTTTCAACATGAAATTTTATTTTACCGTGCGACGTGTTCATATGAAATTGAATATTAAATCGGTTTATCTAAAATTAAGTAGTGCATTTGATATTATACAATACATAATTTGGAATATACTACAAATTACAAAGTCATTTTCTTTTTGTGTCATATAGTGATGATAATGATGTATCCAGGAAATCAATCTATATGATCTTTGTATGAAATTAATATTTCAATATCATTAGTATTTATTTACTGTATTATAATATTATTTTGTATTATCTATTAATCACTGTGATGTCCTCGTACAAACATATAACGAGAGTAGGTTACAAAATTATAGGAAATGATAAATAAATTTTAACTATATTTTTTTATTATGAACAAGATATTTGTAAATATTTTTCTGATTTGGTAATTTTTTATTTATTTAAAAGTTGAAAATTGTGTATTATCGAAAATTTTCATAATGGACATATAAAAGGATTTGTATTCGATAAGACGTGAGATTGAATGAATGTTTGGACCATCACAAAGTTTTGACCCTCTCATGAGATTTAAAGTATCTTTTATATGATCTCGATATTTAGAAATATTTTGAACTATAATTGATAAAAAAAATCATAATTTTTTCTCTGCATGTAACTTTATCAGGAAATAATAAAATATTGGTATTTTTTTGTTGTATGTATTTTATTTTTAGGTCTAGCATGAAGAATTTATAAAATAAGATTGAGTGTGAATGAAGGAAGGGAGGTTTTGTCTGAAGCGTTTGAAAGTTACATTGATATTGGTGCGGCAGTTGAGCTAAACATCAAATAATATAAGCTACAGCGACTTAATAATACTAATAATAAATAAATGACTTGAATATAATTTTAGTCTTTATTTTCGTTTTTTTTATGTTGAATTGAGATTTTATTAAACATCTAAAACATAAAATTGAAAAAAATAAACTAAAATAAGGATCAAGAATTAAAGTTTAAATAAATAATATTAAGAATGAATGAATGTTCCAAAAAGTACCCTCAATGCCACGCATGCTGCTTCAGCCACTCCTTTTTCTTCTCTCATATCCCATGCTATGCTATCAAAATTCCAAACATATATATTTTTTTTAATTAACATGATGGTATTCATTTTTGTCCTGATACGTTAATTTGTTATTCGATTTTAAAAAGATATTAATTGAATTTTAATTTCTGAAAATTTGTTTCAATTAAATTTTTTTAAAAAAAAATTATTAACGTCATTTACAGTATTAATAGTTAAAATAGTATTAATAGTTAAAATAACTTACAAAAATAAGTATTGATATTTATATTAAGATTTAATGGTAAAAGTCATGAATAAAGTTAATAACGTTAATATTTTTGTTGAAAAGGATCTAATTGAGACAGTTTTATAAAAGTTGAGATTCAATTGACATATTTTAAAAAATATGTACCAAACTAACACATATGAAGAAAAGTGGATAGCATCCAACTAATTAAATTTTTTTTTTCTTCATTTCTTCCAAAATTTTTGCGAGATTACTGTTCACACGAATTGAAAAATGTGAAAAGTTTGTGTTTGTTTCATACATTTTTTAGGGGATTCTTCTTGCTTTTTTTCCTCCATTGAATTCTTTCACTTTTGCATTGTGCTCATGCATCCGATTAATAATAGTAATGATAATATAGAAATTATTGTTTAATTTTATTTAAATTAATCATCACAATTTATATAAACTTATTTACCTTTTATTTTAAATTACTTTTACCAAAAACAATAAATTATAATTACTTATCCAAATTTTATATTAAATCAATTAAACAATCTCACTTTCACCTATCATTTTTTAAGTGTGTGTTTAATTCTACGTTAAAAAAATATAAAATCAGTTAAAAGTAATTTTTTAATACAAAATCAGTATGTATTTAATTTTCAAAATCAATTAAAAAATAAAAAAAATTCACGTTGAATGTTACTGTTTCTCTGTTGGAGAATCAAATTCTCCGAAAAAAAAAACAGAAGTTTAGTATCTGTAAATGTGATACGTGAGAACTATACTGGTAATGAATATACAGAAAAAAAGAAGAAGAAAAATTGACTGATGGGAAAAGGGTTAATTAAGAAAGCTACAACAACAGATAATACAATTTTCATGGCGTCAAAATCTTAACGTATAACTATTTAAGAAAGTTTATTTGTTCATTCAATTAATTTTTTATATTTGATAATATTATATAGTTTTGACTTTAAACATGTTTTTTATCTTCGATAAAGTGTTAAAAATTTTATTCTGACAGTGTTTTAAATAGTAAAATAAAGTATTATAAAGAATGTTTTGAAAACAAATATAGTAAAAATTTATTAAGTACTAAACAGTTTTAAAAACTATTAAGAACACATAATATATTATTTTTTATATTTTATGCATATGAAAAAAATTATTTTCAGTGAATTATGGGTTTTGTTTCTTGTACCCATCAGACTAAATTTGATAACTAACAATACAGGCATTGACGATTAAGACACTCAGACTTAAAAACTATTTAGACAGATAACGCTGTATTTAATTATGAATTGTCCAAATCCAATCAGGATTTTACAGCTATTTAGAAAAGGGAGTTGGTTGAAGAATTAATAACACTTTTTTTTTACTAGCAAATCACATTATAAAACCATTGAAAATCACAAAAAAAAATAAAATAAAGAAATTTTATGTTAAATTGATATCTAAACAACTGGTCTGTCCCTTTAGCAATAAACTTAAATTTAAAATTTCTTACAACTTAATGAACTAGGTTATTTATTTAAACTGGTTTAATAAAATTGAATTAATCATAAATATAGGTTTATTATATCACTGGCTATTCAAAGAGTGAAAATCATTTTCAAAATAAAAGTAGGACTCCTATCCAAGGACAGGGAGAAATCCTGATCTCACCAATTATAGGAGAGCATCTAATTCATGAAAATGATTGATCAATATTTTTATTTTAGATATTTAGTGAAAAATATTGTTACAAAACAGTGTAGCAAGAAATATGAAAAATAAGGTGAGAAGAATTAAAAAATTCTAGGACTTGTTCTCTAGTATTGATACATATGCAAAGAATAAAAGGTTTTTCTGATTTTGCTTAGCTCTCTGGTGACATCAACCATATTCATTCTTTCTTTTGCTGATTCCATTGACCAATCTCAAACAATGAAACTAAACCCTTTTCACTAAAAGATATGGAAATTCAAACTTCAAACAAATATTTGTCAAAGAATTTAGAACAAACCCGGAGGAGCATAATTCAGGGTCCCCTTTCTTCCACTTCTACTGTTTTCTTGAGAAGTGGTTGGAACAATCTTTGCTGTGTCACCATCAAGAAGGACATTGCTTTCTTTTAAATCACAATCATTGATGGATTGCTTACATTCATGGTAAAGATTATGTAATGCACAAGCAACATCAAACATAATATTTAATCTTTCGTCAAGGTTCAGTGTTCTTCAATTCTCATCGCTTCTGAAATGACAAATTCTTCGACAGAAATTTTAATAGCAGTTACTGCATAATGTTGCAGTCCATTTCTTATCATAGCTGTTAGGTCTACAGAGGAGAGGAGTTTTATTGGAGAGATATAACACTAATAAGACTTGAGTCCAATCATATAAAGTATTGACACTACTTTCAACCTAAAATCTTAAGGCAATGGGTTTATGAGTCTTTATTCTTATATAGTGTGACTTAGACTCACACTTAGAATCCTATCTCCCCTCAAGGGTGAGTCCCTTCAACCACATTGGTACACTTCCTCACCAGCAGAAGCATTCTCAACCACAAGTACTCCTTTCCTACCTTTTCTGTACCGCTCTCATTTCTAACTAATGTGGAATTTAGACTCACACTTAGATTCCTAATGATAGCGGATTTCACATCTTATAAACCAGATTTAGAATGAATTTTCCATTTAGTTTGATGCTATGTATATACTTGAAGGGTGGATCAATGCATTCAAAACTGATGTACAATTGTTAAACCTCTGGATTAACGCAAATATCAATTTTATAGTATCATTATGTTTGAAAAGAAAAATTCATGAAGGATATGCAAGAAAGAGAAATACGAAACAAAGGAAAAAGAGTATAATATACACATGAACACCCTTAAAAGGTTGGATTTTTTCAGGAAGGAGAACCAAACATTTAAATATTACACACTATGAAACTTAGCCACTCCATATAAACAGATCTGATACTTAAAAGGGTTTTCTGATTTTGGTTAGTTTTCTAGTGAGGTTTGCCATATTCATTCTTCTGTTTGTTGATTCCAGTTAACAAACAAGACCAATCTTAAAGAGTGAGAGACTAAGCACTCTTCAACTTTTTCATTAGAAGACAATATAACAAATCTCCGCAGAATACACTCTGATCATGACTGTTGATACCAGGGTAAGAAATGTGTATTTTAAATTTAACTCAACCTTATAAAATCGACTTATAATTTGAAATTTATATCTAGTTATATATTATTAAATCGTCTTATTTCTAATCGACGTGGATCTCCGTAAACCGTATCTTTTTACCTCTTATTATACTTGTTTGCTTAGATGTGGTACAGATGAGGAATTGATCTTGTTAAGTAGTATTAGTGAAAAGAATTTCATTTTGATGTGGAATTGGAGGTTCAGATGGTTGGATTTCTATGTTTAGATAGCTTTATATAAAAATTTGTTATTGAATGACATTTGAAAAGAAAAACATGATTTTGTTATTCTGCTACCTAAACTTTAATATTCCAATACCATCATTCCAGGTTAAGTGAATATCCAATTGTTGATTCAAGAAAAAATAACTACTATATAGCCTATTCAGTATTCATAGTAATAGCTATCCCAAAATTAAACACTTTTTTTAAGTGCATAAGTTGACCCTAAAGCATGATACAGAGTTATCTCTCAGTGTCACAGTTATTTTTGTCATTGAAAATCAAATTACCAATTTGATCTTTCCCAACTAATCCATTAGTTAAGAGATGTACACTTTATGATTCAAACTGACTCTAGATTACCTAGAACCTTAGTTACTTGTTGTATATGTAGTTACAAATCAAAAACTTTTAAAACACACCTACAAATTAATAGTATTTAAATCTTTATATAACACAATCTTATTATGAACTTTTGAAAAAGCAAGAAAAATTAGCCAAAAGTGTTAAGCTATACAATATTTTGGTGACTGTAATCTTGCAAAATTGGAGGGGGTTTCTTACTCAGATAATTTTTTGTTAAAAGTCTACCTAAACATGTTGAAGATTAATTTTTTGGTGAGTGTCCTTTTTGTTTATACATTCAATATAAAAGTATAATGGTAATTATGATCTAACACCTCACCTATGGCTGGAAAGGTGTTGTTTTGGTTTCACCCCACCGTCTCTTCCTCTTGATCTCATTGTCGGCTAGTTTTTTTTTTTTACTCAACTTGTTCTTTTTTTTCTTTTGTGTTTAACAATTGATCTGAAACTTTTGTGCAATGATAGAGACATGATTTTTGCAAATGATATATATATATATATATATATATATATATATATATATATATATATATATATATATATATATATATATATATATATATATATATATTTTATTTTTTGTGTAAATATATATA
>Ga0214545_1004218_pt1 | contig 26992 bp, 13 predicted proteins | sample CNSS4metaG_FD_160064 | JGI IMG/M metagenome (GOLD analysis project Ga0214545, IMG submission 160064) | Root nodule microbial communities from cowpea collected in UCLA plant growth center, Los Angeles, California, USA - CNSS4 | ecosystem: Host-associated > Plants > Roots > Nodule | place: USA... | reverse complement strand
CAGAAAGGATATAAAATCAAATAGTAAATACAAAATATTACATCATAAAGAGTAATGAATAATATGATTATCAATCATATGAGTAATTGTATAAATCAATGGACGACCATTAATTCATAACAAAAAGTACTATTACTTTATTATTTTTGTAACATGGCATTATTTATACCTGGTAAAACTTTCACATCAAAATTATTTGACATAACGTAAAAACTTCATTAAAAGAAGAACGTGAGAACTTTATTTAAAGAAGAAGAAAAGAGTACTATAAAATTTGAAACCTAAACACATGCAAAAAAAGCAAACGCCAAAAATTAACAAACCCAAATTTTCAATTATTTGAATCCAACAAGCTTAGCACAGAACCTTTAAAAGTTTTAGAATGTTCAAGTTCTCTTCCTGATTATTATGTGAAATCCTCGGTGAAAACCGCAAACAAAAATGGTTCAAAATCAATTACAAGATTGTAAAAGTACCAACTTTCACAAAGAAATGGTCCTTGGGAGGGGTCATCAAAAGATGAGTTGTTCTTGTTGCAGACATAACGACAATGGCGAAAATGGTTGGCACCAGCTCCAGGGGAAAGTACCGACAGTGAACTGAGGAGAGAGGGAACGATGATGAGAGGTCACTGTCGAGAACAAACTAACAATTTTACCATTGGAACCAACTCACCCAACAAGTTAAATTTGCATATCGAGTCAAAGAAACATCTACTATAGCTTCTACACTTCTTCATCAATGGCTTCCAATGGAAAAAGCCAAAGCAATAATGGCCTCGAGCATGCAGAAAAGGAAGTGGTGGCTATTCTGGTACCTTTGCCAGCACAAGGCCATCTCAACCCGTTTCTCCACCTCGCACGCCTAATTGAATCACACAACATACCAGTTCATTTTGTTGGCACAATCACCCACATTCGTCAGGTCACACATCGTTACCACAGCTCCACTGCAAACTCAAACATTCATTTCCATCGCTTTGAAGTCCCTCCCATTGTTTCTCCTCCTCCCAACCTCAACGACAATGCAGAATCCAATGGTTTTCCCTCTCATCTGCTTCCTTTCTTTGACGCCACTTTCCAACTTAGGGAGCCTTTTCGGGAACTTCTTCAGTCTCTATCATCTCAAGCCAAAAGGGTCGTAGTCATACATGACGCCGTCATGGCTTATGTTGCACAAGATGCTACACACATGCCAAATGTTGAGAACTACACTTTTCACTCCTCGTGTGCCTTTTACACCGCCCTTCGCCTTTGGGAGGAAATAGGAAGGCCCAAAGGCTTGCATGTCCCAGAACCGATTCCTTCTCGGGAAGGATGCTTCCCACGTCGATTCGGGGACTTCATGAATGCTCAAAGTGAGTTCCACCAGTTCAGTGATGGCATCATCTTCAACACAAACAGGGCAATTGAAGGTGATTACATTGAGTTTGTGGAGGGTGTGAATGGTGGCAAGAAGGTTTGGGCTTTGTGGCCATTCAAGTCTTTAGCCGTTGAGAAGAAAGATTCAGAAGGAGTTAGGCACTCATGCGTGGAGTGGCTTGATAAACAAGAGGCAAATTCAGTTATATATGTGTCTTTCGGGTCGACAACAACTTTGACGGAGGAGCAAATCCAAGAGCTTGCAAGAGGGTTGGAACAAAGCAAGCAAAAGTTCATTTGGGTGCTGAGAGATGCTGATAAAGTAGACATCTTTGATTGTAATGCGGCAAAAAGGCATGATCTTCCAACTGGGTTTGAAGAGAGAGTTGAGGGCATGGGGCTTGTGGTGAGGGATTGGGCACCCCAATTGGAAATTCTGAGCCACTCTTCAACAGGAGGGTTTATGAGTCACTGTGGATGGAACTCTTGTTTAGAGAGCCTGACCATGGGGAAGCCAATAGCAGCATGGCCTGTGCATTGTGACCAGCCAAGAAACACTATTCTGATAACACAGGTGCTCAAGGTTGGTTTGGTTGTGAAGGATTGGGCCAAAAGGAATGTGGTTGTTAGTGCTTCGGTTGTTGAGAATGCTGTGAGAAGGTTGATGGAAACGAAGGAAGGTGATGAGATGAGAGAGAGAGCAGTGAGGCTTAAAAATGCCATTCATAGGTCCATGGATGAAGGTGCAGTTACTTCCACAGAAGTGGATGCTTTCATTGCTCACATCACAAAATAGTCCTATCAATTCATACTTGTTCCTAGTTGAATCTATCACAATTTTACAGTTCATCAAGTTATTTCAAAATAATGCACTCATCTTTCTGTTTCTTTAGACATTATAAAGATTTCGTATGAATGTGTGCTCTGCACTGCCCATTACCACTTCTGCATTAAGAATACTTATGACCTCAAAATCTTTGTAATTTAAAACAGCCTCATCTGGCTTCATTTTGCAATTTCTCAAACTGAGCCATGAGATGTTGTAATTGCTGTCGCTGGGCTCTATAGCTTTGCCCTAATACTTCTTTAGAGAATCTCAAATCTGACTTGATGTCTCCTAGTTCAAGATGATTTCAAACTATCAAATGCTTGAAATGGATAACTTTTGGCATTTAAATTCCTCAACTTCATGTTATCTACTCCATCTTTTGCCGTAACAATTCAATATCCCTTGCAGATAAGGTTATCTGCTAATAAAAATAAAATAAATAAAACTCCTAACAAAGTTTGATCCAATTTTAGCATGCTCCAAGGTTACATTTGTTGATAATATCACTTTAATAACCTCCAAATGCTTTGGAATCTCATGTAGGTGGTAAGATCCTACAAAATTTAATTCAGTAGAATGGGCAAAATTGCTTATATAGTTCATTTGGTTAGAGTAACACATAAAAGGTATCGGGTATTCCACTAGTAACATTTTTATTTTGAGGTTTTCTAAATTTAAAATTTGGAAGATTAATGATTTTGAGCTTTTTCTTTTGGGCTTAGAGAAGAGCAGCAAAGTGAAATAAGATAGGAAAATGATTTTTTGAATACTAGATTTTAACAACTTTCTCTTGAAATCTTAAATATCATTTTTTAAGTGATTTTATCAGTGAAGTTTTGGGGTGTGTTATTTTTAGATGGTGCTATTAGAGAGTTAATAGAGAAAAAGGTGAAAAAAGAAAAATATTAGATCTTGGGAGTTAAGCTAGGATGAGAACAGAGAAAAAGATGAAAAAAGAAAAATATTGGATTTTGGGAGTTAAGCTAGGGTGAGAATAACAATCTAAGTAGGAAAATTTACATTCTTCTTTTCTTTTCTTGCTTACATGTGTACATGATGAGTTAGGTTAAATTGTGATTCATTTTGGTTAATTATTATCTTGAGGTTTAAAATAGTTTACTTAAAATATATTAAAATTCCAAAAACTTGATAATTCATTTAGTTATAGGTTTTCGATGGATATTACGAGAAAAATGATATTTTGATAAAAAAATTAATTTCCATTAAAATTAAATGATGGTATAAGAGTTTTAAAATAAAGTTTTTTTAAAATTTACAAACTTTAATAGCATCCCACCAAGTTATTACATAAGTCGTATGAACAAACTTTAAATTCAAACCACAAAGTGGATAACATCACAAATTTATTACATGTGTTGTTAACTGAAAGCGTCATCTAACTTGTTCAGATTTCTTTAAATAATTTCACCTAATATTTAAGGACATACTTTAATCAAGATTATATTTAAGGCCATACTTGAATCAAAATTAGGGCTATCAGATGTGTCTAGTCTTTAACAATATTGAGGTATATGAAAAAAAATAAACATGAAAACTGTACAGTATGACTCGAGCCTAACTAATAGAAACATAATGGACAAAATCGGAAGCAAAACGCAAAATTTGTCTCCGCGTGAAACAAAGTGGCTGCAGACAGACTTCCATGTTTGCAAATTGAACTTGGGTAGTGGTTGGCAGATCATGCCAAGTATGCTCTCTGAGATTCATAAAACTCTTACGGATTCTCGCTACAAAATAGAGAAAAAATTTATAAGCTAAAACCAAAAAATGACGCCCAAGAATATACATTTATGAAATGTTTGAATATGATTCAAAATATAACACTTACATCTTGGATAGATTAAAAAAAAAAATAAAGAGATAAAAAAAATACCTATTTTAAGAAGTTCTTGTAACATTTTGAGCACCTCCTGTCTTCTGCCCATGAATCAAGCTGAATGCAGACAAAGAAGTAAAAAAGACTAATTAGCAAGTTTGAGTGTAAAAAAGACTAATTAGCAGTTCATCATACGAAGAAAGAATCTACAAGACCGAGGGAGGGAAGGAAAATAAAAAACAAGAACCAAAACAATAGTAGAAAAAATTGCAAATAAAATAACATTGTTCCAACCATAACAAACTTACTCGTACTATCCAATCTCTCCCCACGTAATATCCTTGACAAACGTTATCTTGATAGAATTTTCAGTCGATCAAGAGCACATATTATTTCATGTTCTTCAATTTTCATACTGATCTTTCCTGATGACTAAGAAAGAAATATAATTAAATAATACATCCATTGTATAATATGTTAACAGAGCAATAACATCTACAACAATAGTCTCATCAACAATAGTCTCATCCACTTATAAAAGAGGTAAACAAAAACTGAAAATAAGCCACAAAGTGAAGCATCCATTGAGAAACTAGTAACATTCCATTACCATATTTCAACCCAACCAAATCTATTAGCTTGACTATGTATGCAATAAGCCGTTTACTACTTTATGAAGCCAAAAAAGAGAAAAAAAAAAAATAACATATCAGATATTCATGCTAAATGAGCATATGTATATGTGCAGATTGTAACTATGCTCACTGCATAAGAAGTATACAGTGGATAGTAGACAATCACAAAAGTACTAAACTTTTACCCCACACACATAATTTTGATTCATTAATGAGATAAGTTATACTAATGAGGGTAGAACCTACTTGTAAAGAAATAACTTGCTCTAAGACGTTATCCAAATTTTCCTTGAATAGAGACAAAATCTGTCGTATTGTAACGTCCTTGTGCATGAACAAAACAACAGAAGTAGCAGCATTCACCTTATTCACGCAGTTCCTTACATCTTGATAAGATTTGTCAGAGTTTAGTAACAAGCTACAATCATATATAACGGATCCCATTTTCTTCAACACAAGATTCAAAATTTTATGGCACCGGTCAAACATGAAAAAACAAGGTAAAATATAAATAAACCGGAGGCTGAATTGATCGGGAGGAGGTCTTTGTTCATCATCTTCTGGAATGCACTGTGATCAAGTGAAATTTAGAATCAATGAAAGTACTCAAATCAATTCATATAAAAAAATTAAGATCCATTTCTTCAGAAAATAAAATAAAAGAAAACTCATAAATTACCAGAAGACTTACTAGTATCAGAAAACATACTAAGGAGTCTAGCAAACATTTAAACATGAAATTTTATATATATATATATATATATATATATATATATATATATACACACACACACACACACACACATATACATAAAAAATATATAAATTAATCCAAGTTGTCAACAAAAATTAAAACCCATTTCTTTCATAAAGAAAAATATGGCAAAATACACTTACCTGCACAACATCTATCAGATATTCTGAAAGATGATGGCCTAGAGTGGCAATGCTTTGTTCAGAAAGTCTTGTGGGCTTGGAATCCACTGTAACAAGTATTCTCAGAAGAGAGTATCTATTATCCAAAGAAGGCTTTTGTGACTGTGGTACAAACTCGTATGAGAAATCATTCTTATAAGAAAATTCTAAATAGAAAAAATTGCAATGTAAAAGAAAATGTGTCAACTTACTATCTGATCAATAATCAATTTCTCTATCAACCGTAGAACAATTGCATTGTCCCCCATCTGTTGAATGTATGAGCAAACAACAGCTGTCATTGACATTAAAGTTTGGCGAAGTGGGTCACTCGTAAAACCAGATGAACCAAATTCTGCAAAATTAGAAGTAATAACATTTCTCAATCTCTGGTGTCTGAAGATTGCCAAAGTAGGTTTAGAAAGATAAAAAAATATAGATAATTTCGATCACCAAAGATTACTCAAGCAACTTCTTATTGCTAACATGTTATGCATACATACAATGTCAAATATTTTCTTCAATTAAGTAACTTTGCCAGCTAGAGCATGGGAAGAATTCCATATAAATATTGTTATTTACAAGTTACCAAGAAGCAAGATAAAGATGGCAGGAATGCAAAATTGGCTGATTACAGATAGCAATGTAGTAGTATCCCAACTACTGAGCATTATGGACAAAAGCACTTAATTGGAAAAGTGAAACAAGATATGGATAATATCAAATGTTATACAACAGGTAGTCCAAATAAATCTTTGTAAGCTACCAGGAGGAACTTTGAAACGCGAGACCAAGGTGATTAAAAAACTCAAGTAATCTGCAATTTCTACATGGCCCTCCCTATAGGCTGAATGGAGAATCTCTATGATCCTAAATAAGACATAGGAGTCTAGATCATCACCTGCAATAGTACCAAAAAAAATAATATTCAGAAGCTTTAACCCAGAAATTTTACAGCCTTTATATCATTAGTACATAAATCCTACTTATACTTAAAAGGCAATGGTTACACTGAACATTAAAAATGTTAGTACAGGAAGTGAGGGAAAATTGCTGTACAAAAAGTATGATCCATTGCTTTAAGCTATCAAAACACTTATTTCACAATAACATCACTAAGCTTTAGAATTAAAACAAAAATTATTACAAAATGGAAGAAAAAGGTTGGAAACTTATTCTGCTCAAACAAATGTAAATGATAAACCTTTCAATAACTTAAATTAATCAAATTATTCAACATTAGGTATGCAAATGATAGTAGGTATGAAAAAAAAAATAAAAAAAAAAAAAAAAAATCGTGTTAGTGAAATTTTTAAACGAGTCTGAAGCTTACTTAGGCAACAATAGACTATTGACTTTAATATAGGCTGGTCCAAATGAGAGAAATAGTAAAGGGAACATAAAGAGAGAACTTGAGATTCTCTAGGAAGCCTGAGAAAAGGACCATAAGATATTTGTCCTGCAACGTGAAAAAAACAAAAAAATTAGAAGCCAAAAAAATAACTCACAGGTGTTGTATTATTAATAAGGATGTCAACATCATGTTCATGTTTACCTCCCTCTTGATATGTACAGTAAAAATCTTGCAACGACTGCTGCATGTTGTCATACATGCAAACAAGTGCTGGATTCCAAGCACGCTGCCCAATACGATGTAGGAGACGTAACACAGCCTATGATGAACATAAAATGTTTTAGGTAAAAGGAGATATTAAATTGCAGACTTAAGATAAATGCAAAGGCAGATTAATCTCTCAAAATGCAGTCAAACCACGAATTTAAAATAAGTCTTCCTTATCAAATCAAAATAATAACTACCTCGGAGCAGGCTGGGTGATTATCTCCAAGCTGGATAAGCAACAGAGGGAGATATCCAGTCCATGCACGTAAAGCCTCTTGAAGAACTATATATTCTGGATTGCTTGTCCATGTGGGAATCATGCTTTCCATCTATATTTGGACCAAAGACAAAAAAAACACACATTAATCTTGAAGGAAGGAAATAAATTGTTTTCAAATGATTATCCAAGATTCAAGAATTTCATTTCAATAGTGTTCTCAGAACGAGATGAATCCAAACTCACGTAAGTTAACACATCTTCAATGGCAGAAACACAGGCATTCAGCAAAGAACCTGGCTTGCTTTCCTTAAATGTCAGGGTAAAAGCCTGCAATGTCACAAACCTAGCAACATCAACACCTTTATAGGAAACAAAAAAACATCATAAACAAAACGTCGAGGAAGATGACAACCAGAAAATTAGCTCTTTCAATTTCTATTCTAATTTCAGTAGTTGATATATTTTTGCTTATAATAACAAAAAATAAAGTCACACTAGTTTATTGTTTTAAAGAATTAACAACTGATGATAAAATCTTGTTTTCACCATGTTTTTCCCAGTCTCTAGGATAAGAGAGAACAATTAGAAACAGAATTTTGTAATTATTGTGGGAAACAAAAAGGAAAAAAATGTCAGCAAATATAACAAGTCAATATCCAGAATTAATGGCATTCACGTTCTAAGAAAAATGAACTAGAATTCATTCAACAAGTCAGACCTGAAGAAGGCGTGATGTCCAATCACCTGTCCCTCGTGAAACAAATTTCGAAACAAATGGAAGGAGTTGAACTAAATGCTCTTCCCAGACAGTCTTAGCAGACTGCGTAGCCCAGGAGAACTGTATAATAAAATTCTAGCCCATTTCAGCCATAGAATGATCACAATTTTCAACTTAATGAAACTTCAAAAGTATAATATGAGCATATCTATCTAACCTTCCCAAGCAGAGCATTTTCAAAAAATTCAAGAAATCTCTCCAACAAATGTGGAGGAAGACTCGTCCATTCATTTAACTCAAAATATATTTTGGCAATGACCATGTTCAAGTCAAGCAACCTATCACAATCCTGCAATAAAAGAAAAAAGAAAAAAATCAGTTTTTTTGAAATTAAAGGAATATCACAATCCTGCTGCTCCCCACTCTCACAAATGGAACCAAATCACAATAACACAACAGAAAAAGGGTAATCCATCACAGGAAATTTACACGGGTAAACTATATTTATCTTTGGAATATAAACTTGACCTTAACCAAATTTGTCGGCTGGTGACCAAAGCAAACTCACAAATCAAGATCAACTCAAGAAAGGTTGCAACTTTTAATATTTCAATTACTACTCAAAATATTGATAGAAGCTTTTGGTTAAGATATAAATATATGTTCTTTAAAGTATACCAGTTGGAACACTAGACAAGCCTTTCCAAAAGTCACATTTCTTCAATCTAACAGTTCAATGGATACATGATACAATTGCCTCCCCTCAGAGAGGAAAAGAAAATATTTAAGAGAGAAAAGGGAACATAACAATGAGAATTATATATCCTCCTTGGACCTAATTAGAAAAAGAACATGACTTTTGTCGGGGAAACCTCCTCCTTCTGGGTACTTAGTGTTACCTTCTAATAAAATTCTTTTTTACAGATATCAACCAACAGCAGCAAAATAATGAACTTAGCAAATCAAATTTATGTTGATTGGGTTATCAAAGGGGAAAATAGCTAATCCGAACAGTTCCATATCCTCTTTAGACCACAAATTTACAATTAGTTTCTACTCACCAGTCCCCACTAAAGGGTTAAAAACAGACACATACCCTTGCTGAAAGATGATCAGTGGGATTGAGTGGAAAAAGAGAAAATAATTTCTTCAAGAGTGCAGAAGAGATGCTAACATCAGCTACATCAGGTCCACCTTGAGAACTTGGAGATTGTGATTTCTTGTCAGTCCCATAAGCAATAGACCTAACTATAAGATCTATGCTATGAAGGAGGGATGCCATACAAGCAAAAGACTTCCCTTCAAGACTTTCCATCGAATGAATCGATGGAATAAATTCCAGGAAAATATTTATTAACGGTGGAACTAGATCCTTCAAATTCTTTATGATAATAGAAAAACCTACACAAACAGATGAAGCATAAAATGGGACAGTCAAACGATCAGTGAGAACATCAAAAGCTTTACAAAGCATTTAGAATTATGCTTCAAAAATTGCATTGTTAGGTTATCATACCATTTGAGTTCGTAGACATTTCATCGTCAAAGGCATGCAATACCCTTCGGCCAGTATCATCCTATTAAAAATACAAAATATTAAAAAAAATTGATGAGTGAAAAAGATAAAATAACGTTAGCATTAACCGCAATGAGATATTTCACACAGCAGAAACTTATCAGGACTGAAAAGCAAAAAGTTTAGATCATAAATTATAACTCATAGATATGTACTTATCCAGATATGTAACGTGTTAGAATCTGTGCAAATTAGAAAGTACAAAATGTATCCTGAGAAAAAACTATGGGTTCCATATGCACATATTTCGTCAAATTTAAGCACGACACTGAGTATAAATGGAATGAAAAAAAAAATTGCTAAAATAAAAATGCAGAGTGGTTTAGGCATAAAAATACCAAAGCATAAATTAAAAAGATTGAACAGAGCATCTACAATTATACTTTTTATACATATCATGAAGCCTTAACAGCTAAATGGAAATAAAATACCTTATTGCGCAAATCAGTTTGTGCTTTATTCCATGGAAGGAGTGACAAGCATCGAACCAACCCAGAAAGAGCGTCCTTTAGTTTTCCTTTCTCTTGTAAATAGTACTGGTTCCTCTTTAGAATATGCTCATAATTCAGAAAAATCTGTTAACCACACAACCAGTAAAGTGAATTTTAAGCATCAAATACAAAAATACAACAATTACAATTCCAGTGGATATAGAACTCAATTTCAGGAACAATTAAAGAATAAAAGTACGCAGATGAAGAATAGAATAAAATGGTGGGCTGGGAAATATATAATAGAATGATGGCACAGAAACCAATCGGTAAAAAAAATGGGAAATAGAAATGCAATAAATCAGTGGGTTTTGCCAATACAACTAAGAAAAATACTACCACAGCAACTTGTGAACGACATTTCCTAAATTCCTCAAACAAGTGTTCAATCAATAGTGTTAAGAAGTGGACTTTAATCCTAACTAAACCCATGTTAAGAAGTGGACTTTAAACTTAACCCAACCCCACTACATTGGCTTGTAAGGTAATGTTTGTATTACATAGCCACTTATATACTCTAAATTGGCCTTATCTCTAGTCGATATGGCACTTCCAACACACCCTCTCCACACCGAGGTGTATACATCTTGTGTGTGGGATTAGACATTAATGGGTGGTCCGATAGAGACCCGATAGTAAGTGGAATAAACCCAACAAACAACAAATCTCCCGATAGCGAGTGACACAATAAGTCAAACAAATGACAAATCTTTCTAGAAAAGGATCTAATTATGGCTATGATACCATGTTAAGAAGTAAACTTTAAACCTAACTCAACCCATGCTAAAAAGTGAACTTAGCCTAACTCAACTCCATAAAACCGGCTTGTAAAATGAAGTTTGTACCCACTTATATACTCTAAATTGTAAAATGAAGTTTGCACCCACTTATATACTCTAAAGTGACCTTATCTTTAGTTAATGCTGGACTTCCAACAAGTATTATAATTAAGGTATCATCATAAAATTTCAGAATAATAAGAATCTTTAATTTATAGACATTTCCCTCAATTAAGTTTCAACCTATTGTCATATGTGGATCAAAGTTCTACAACATCCACATATATTGAAGCATTTACTCATTTCTCTTCCTAGTGTTGGGCAACATTTCAGACAGAAAATAACGTAAAATTCAAAAATCATTAGCATTATGACTAATGTTTTGACATTCGGTCAATAAATAAATATAAGCTTCTTGGCAGGGGTGGAAGTAAAATCCAATTACAAGAGCATCAGAATGTTTAACGAGCTCATAAATGCTACTAATGCAAGAGAAAAATCCCCTTCAGCCCCACCCTATTCTCCCACCCAAAAATACTCTAGACCAAAGAGTTGCATTTTAAAAAGAATTTAATTACAAGTATCGATCCTAACATACAGATAAAGAAATTTAGAATATGACAAATAATATCACCTTTTCTGCATACAACGGTGTGAAGGAAGGAGGATAGAACTCGAGCATGAGATCAAAAAAATCAAATGCCATCATCCGGACGTCAGCCGACAAATGAGTCATTGCATTAAAAATGTACGGCATCAATAAAGAAACGATCAACTCTTGATTGTCCTACAAAGTATAGGACGGGAGAACCGATTAACAGAATAAAGCAAATGAAGTCTCAAGAATCAACTTTAATGTAATGATGTAGTAATATAAAGATTACTGGATACGTCAAGCAAAAACAAATTATATCCTCATAATCAGAATTGAAGAACAATAAGGATAACAATAAGCCCCAGAGTATTACAGCCAGCCATCTTGATGCATGATAATATAGATTATTAACCAGAGGCCATATAACAAAGCATAAATCATGAAAAAGAATCAGCATCATTTACTTTTTCATAAGTGATGAAAAGATAAAAAAATTCATTGGGAATATGAGTGTATCATCCTAATGTGTTAGAGAAGTGATTCAAGCAAATAAAAAGAGAAGTACATCTTTACAGCAAGGTAAAATCACAACTTTGAAGAGATCATATAATGATTTCCGAACTACTTTATCATCATCACCAATGCGCTCACGAAGTTTTTCTACAGTAGCATACTTGTGCGACTTCTGTTCAGCTGGATGCCTGGCGAATAAATCCTTAATACCCATCAATGCATCTGTAGTTTAGGATGTGGAAAAGAGAGTATTAACATGAGGATGACCAAATTTAAATGAAAATTCAAATGCTTAAGTTCCTGGCATTAATTTAAATAAAGCAATGGCATTAATTTAGGGAATTACAATTCAAAAAGAATGAGTACAACAGAAATAGGAACCAAGCCAACACATTAAAGCAATCAAGATATGCCATTAGACTAACTTTCATACGATCCAAACAATGTGAATAATGGCTCCTTAATTTTATTTTTGACAGGTTTGCAAATTAATACAAATATTGGCAGTGTTCATGATCTTGATTTAATGGCTTCAGGCTTAAATTCAAACCAAAATGAGCTATCATTTCTAAAAATTTAAAACAAAAACAGAACCAAGGCTTTGCTTTGGTGTTTCAGCTCCAGATCAAAGCTCTGGCTATTTCAATCCATAATAATGTTCTGTTGATTATATTAAAACAAAACATATTGAAATTGTAATAAATAAGTAGAACTATCTAAGTTGTTCATACATCAATCATATTCCCTCCACATGTTAGTAGCAAGTGCACAAGCACAAACAGGCCTCTAACTAGGTTAATAGCTTAACAAGATAATCTCTATTGTACTAAAATTTTTTGTTCCACTCAGCTAATCAAGATTAATCTTTTTGAAAAATTTATTGGTTCTAAACATACAAAATTTGTTCTGTAGAGAACTAATGACACTAATATGCACATTGAAAAGCAATACATGATGACAATATACTAAAATAAAAATATACCTCTACGAACTTTTGGATTGTGATGAGATGTTTGCTGGAGAAGTTCTTTTAAGGTCAAACCTTTCTTGTTTACAGCCAAACCTGCCTTCTCTGCAGCCACACTCTGTTCCGGCAGAACAATTGCTGTTGGAGATATGTTGGTAAACTTATTATTTCATGACATTAAAGTCATTCATAAACAAAAGTTATAAAACAATTAAAAAGAAATTCCAATCCATGCATCTAGTTTTAATTTCATTTTGGTTTATAAAACCAAACAATTCATAAATAAACATGTCATGAACAGAAAATATTTTAATTTTGGAGAAGGGTACCTTTAGATTTAATCTCAGTATTTGTTGTATTCTTAGGTGGTGGCAGTTTCTTCCCAATCTTTCGCCTTATTTTCTGAAAATTTTGAACAAGTGATACGTTAAAAATGCTTCAACAAGAGTAAGAGTTACAGATAAAGAAAGGAATGTAATAAAGTTGTGCCAGAGCCATAGAGGAAACCTTAAAGTCAATGCCATGCTGTTTCTTCGAGTTGGCTTTAGAACGTGTCATCTTGCCCTAATAAGGAGACTAAAGAAGCAAAAACAATAGCTGAGTTAGATTTTATTGTCATTCACTTTAATTCAAAGAAAAGAAAAGAAATATGAAAAAAAAAAAAAGCAGCTTCAATGTAACTGTAATTTGAGAGTGGATTGGAGGTGAGATAGTGATTTTTAATATATTCACAATGCTGTGCCTTTGCTCCTTGTAGTAGCACAGTGGCAAGAGTGAAATATATCCCAATCAAGTTTTATGGATATGGGAAAATATCGGAGACCCGAAATTCAATTCCTTTAAGAAAAATATATCGGAACCATAGCGATTTATGGCGATAACATCGCCACCGCCATGTTGTGGCAGCAAGGCATAACTCTGACACCGATTTCCGCCGAAAGTAAAGAATGAGAAGAATGGAATGTTACCAGAAGATAGGGTCTTCTTCTACGGTGACGACGCTGGTAAATTGACGAGAACCGCAGAGGCTCCGAACTTCAATGGCGGCCACTACGCTGTGAAGTTTTGTTTGATGCGGCGGCGGCAGCAACCAAGCAAAGGGTTTAAAAGAAAATAAGCTAAAAAATATTGAATGTTCATAAATATATGAAAAATATAAAAGAATAAATAAAAATATTTGTTAATATTCTCTTCTCCACTTTTAATTTTATTTTTAAGAGTTAAATATATTTTTTGTCCCTCGAGTTTCAGTAAATTTTGAAATTAGTCCCTTTTCGAAACTTATATCAATTTAGTCTTTTATTTTTAAAAATGTATGGATTTAGTCCTTCTTACCAAAGTTTAGTTTATTTGATTTCAAACGCATTTTATGATAGTATTTGAATTATTTACGACACACTTTCGTTTCAATGTTAACTTAAATATTATCATAAAATACATTTAAAATGTCAAATAAACTTAACAAAATTTGATAAAAATGACTAAATTCACACATTTCTAAAGATAAAAAACTAAATTGGTATAAGTTTCAAAGAGAGACTAATTCCAAATTTCGCTGGAACTTGAAATCACTGAAACCTGAAGAACCAAAAGTATATTTACCCTATTTTTAATTATTATTTTAGAAATTAATTATTTTTTAAATAATTTATTTTTAACCGTTATTTTAAACTACTTTTCTATTCATTATCTTAAAAAAATTATTAATAATTATTTTAAAAATATTTTTCACATATATATATTTATAATTAATATCTAATAATTATTTTAAAAATTAATTATATATTTTTTTATTGATCTTAATTTAAATTTTTATAAAAATAAAAAAATCGAATACATAAACGCAGACGCGAAAGTACCGTATATTTGTTAGTATTTAATAAAAAGTATTTTAATATCTATCTCTAAATGTGTATTAGAAAAACCATTCTAAAAATTTCACTATTTATCATCAATTAAAATATAGTCTGTTTTAATTTATGATAATTAGTAATTGAAAAAGAAATCGACTTACAACACACAATGCACTCGATACTTATTATAATTTTTAGTATTATTTAGGATAAGGAGGCTAAATAAATACCGATAAAATATGCTTTTTTTCTGATTTTGTATATATTACTAATTTTACTGTGAATAACCTCTTGGAATAATTATTGACAAATGATATTGAAAATAATTTAAGAGATACTAATTGCACGTTCTTCCTTGTAATTCTTAACGTAAATAATATTTTTATCTTTATTGCATATAAAAATCTAGAGATTACCTTTTAAAGTAGAATTTTTATTTAAAATTATAATTAAAATATCTTTTTTATTATATAAATACATAACACATACCGAGCAGCCAAAAAATGTACATAGAATTTAGGATATATTAGGGTTAACCCTGTTTTCATTTTTATTTTGTATTTCTTTAGGATATATTAGTGCTTGGGTTTTGGGAAAAAATAGTATGTGAGTCCTTGAATTATCTATTAATGGGAAAAAATGAATTATTTTGTTTTCTATTTTACGATATTTAAAATAGAACTTTGAAATATAATTATCATTTTTCATCAAATTTAAACTGTTTAAAGTTTTTAATAAAGTTCAAATAGTAAAAGTTAGTTTTAAAAATATTTGGTTTAAAATATTTCTCAATTAAGTATTATGGCCAACATTCATTCAAAAAATATATAAATTCTAATTAACTAGGTATTTTGATGTTAAGATTTTTTTTTTACCGACCCATATTTCAATTGCATCAAGAAATATACCGTTTAAATTGCAGAAGGCAGTTAAAAAGAATAGTTTTGTCTTATTTGCATAATCTAATATATATTATAATATATATATATATATATATATATATATATATATATATATATATATATATATATATATATATAAAAGAACAAGAGATAATCTATTATCTATTATCTATTATATTATAATATATGTATTATAAAAAGAGATACTAGTGATAATATAAAAAAATAGAAAATTTATTTTATTATGTATTTATAATATAAGAATAGAAGATACTAAAGGATTTATTTTATTATCTATTTTTATTTTGTTAGACAAATATTTCAAAAAGTTAATTTTGTTAGTATATTATTACTTTATTTTTTTATTTATATTTATTTTGCTATCATATGTATATAGGAAGTTATTTTATTTTTAAATTAGTTTATCCTAGAAATATATTTTTTATACTATTTCTTTCGGTTTTAATTTTATGTTTTTATAATTTCTAATTACTTTATAATTTAATGATTATTAAAGAATAACTTATCTTTAAAGTATTATTTTATTTATACTTTTCTTATATTATATATTTATAATATACTTATATTATGTATTTATAATATACTTATATTATGTATTTATAATATACTTATATTATATATTTATAATATAAGAAAATAAGATACTAAAAAATTTATTTTATTATTTATTATTTTTTTTTTTACTGTTCTGACCCATCCAAGTCGGTTTTGCAATATCATTGGGAATAATCACGACCATATTCTTAAGGTATTGTATGTTTGAGAACGTGGAGTCCCGTCATAGTTTTATTCTTAGAATGCATATTAGAAGGTAAAGAAAGTAAGAAGTATTAAGATTGTACTTAACCCCGATTCTTAAACAAGATGAAATTTATTGAGTGTACTAAAACATTAACAAATATCTAAATGAAAAAGTTAAATTTTTTAGTATATTATTAATTTATTTTTTTTATTTATATTTATTTTAATATCGCATATGTACATAGAAAGTTAAATTTATTTCTTTATTCATTTATTTTATTTTTAAATTGATTTGTCCTAAATATAGAAATAAACATTTCTACTATTTTTTTCATTCTTAATTTTATTCTTTTATAATTTCTAATTACTTTATTTAATTAATTATTAAAGAATAACTTATTTTTTTAAGGTATTACTTCCTTTTTTATACTATTTTTCTATTTATCTTTTTATGATTTCTAATTACTTTATCCTTTAATAAAAATAAACTTAAAAAAAATTACTTCTATTTCTTAAAGTAATATTATATATATATATATATATATATATTACAAAAAAGTGAATATTTGTGACAATTAAAATTACAAGTTCTAGCAGTTAAAAATCTTTACAAATGACATTTTTTACGGTTTAAAAAATTGTCAGAATTATGAATGTCAAAAATAGTTTGTGACAAAAATATTCTAACTGTTGGTATTGTTGTCAGAAGAGAAAAAATAATAATAGCGGTTAAAAACCGTTACAAAATGTAGTATAATTTGAGTATATTTTATTATGTTTTGACGGTTCAAAATCGCTACAAAATATATCAAATTTTGACAATTAAAAACCGTCACAAAATATATCACATTATTGACGTAAAAAACCGTCACAAATAACATTTTGATAGTTAAAAATCGTCACAAAGGACATTTAAGCTTCTCTTTCAAGCATTCCCTTTAAAAAAAAATTAAATCTCTTTTCACTGTGTTACTATTTGCTTCAGATAAACCCATACAGAAAGGAATAACCAATCACATCATGACCATTTGAAATTCTCATTTTATAAAATTGTTGTTGCTATCAAATTTGGACAGTTCTTTCACAAAAATCACAATTTCCTTATATAAAAATAACAAAAAATTAAAGATAATCACATAAAGAGTAGTTTTGATATATATCTTATATAATGTGTACTTTCGAACTATTGTAAATTCAAAAATGTAGTTACTAAAATGATAAAATTTAAAAAGTTTTTTTTATTATGAATGATATTTAAATTTAGAAAATAATAATTAAGAGGATAAAATTAAAAAAAACAAAGAAATCTATATAGATTATAAATTTTATTTTATATTCGTTGAATTAATTTAATAAGACCAAATCAAAAAGTTAAAGATAACAAATATATTTATATTATAATTAGATGAGACTTGGAATAAATATTACATATACATTGAGAATATTTATAAAAATATATTTTCCTTTTATTTATTAAAATAATATTATATTTATTGATAATTCAAATTATTTACTCTAGCATATAAAAAAATATTATATAATAATTTTATCTTATAACAAAAATTTCAAAAATAATTTACAATTATCTTTTTTATATTCAATTATAATATAAATATTCTTATTTTTTTAGTATATAAAAATTAAACATGTATTATTTGACAAACAAACTAGCACTAATCATATACACACAAAAATTGGTATTAGGGTTGAACTTAACCAAATTTATTTTAAAAGAAATAAATTAAAGCAACTTTTAAGATGAAAAATTAAATTAGTTTAAAGTTTTGAACAAGGACTAATTCCATTTTTAATTAAAAGTTAAGAGAAAAAAAACATATTTAATTATTTAAATAATTATATTTATAACAAAATAAATTAAAACATTACACTTAATACTTCATTTCAAAGATTTATATTAGGGATGTCAATGGGACGAGTAGTAGCTCTCCCGTACCCTATCCGACTCGCTGGATAAATATTTGTCTCGTACCCATGTCCATATTTGTGTGAGTATCCCTTATACGGGTAATATTCACGGATATCTATGGGTACCACGGGTATTTTAAAAATAAATATATTTAACAAGATATTTTAATCATAAGTTCAAATAAAATATAATACATAACATTCATAAATTTCAAACAAAATCCAACTAACCTATCTAAATAGTGTTGAATGAAGGTTTACAAAAGAAATGGAATTTTTTTTAAACCAATTGACAAAACATAACCCATTGAAAATCAACGTGTTAATATTTTAATAATGTTTTTTTTTAACTTAAATTAGAGTATAACATGTACGAGTATGCACAGGTACACATACTATGATACTAGTATTCGCTTCGTTAATATGAAGGTATAAAAAATACGTGTACCCGTTATCCACGAATATTCATTTTTAATATTCATTTTCTACTCGTTGCATGTTTTATCCGCAAATATCTTTGGGTACAGTTTTTTTTACATCCCTAGTTTAAATTATATATTTGTAAGAAAAAACACTTCTTAATATTATAAATTTTTATTTATATTCTTTGAATTCACATTTTAATATTTTCAACTTGAAAATGTAGACCTTATAAGATAATAGTAAGAATGAAATGAAAAGTAAAAGTAAATAAACTAATTGTTTTAAAATATACCACAAATATATTAATATTATTAGATGAGTATATATATATATATATATATTACACTACATTGATTAGACGAGTCTCGCAACACACACTAAACAAATATAACAAAACATTATATGAGTCTAACAATATAGACATTACATGAGTTTGTCCACACATTGATTAGACAAGTGTAACAGAAACAATTAGACGAGTCTAGTCATACACAATAAATGAGTTTGTCCACACATTAATTAACGAGTATAACAAAAATTATTAGATGAGTCATTTCATATATTGATTAAATAAGTCTAAAAGTGCATTGATTAGACAAGTATAACGAAAAATATTAAACGAGTTTGTCGATACACTAATTAGACAAGTTTAACAATACATATTATGTATAACAAAAAAAACAACTAATTAGATGAATCTATATAATCAATATAGACGAGCTTGTCCATATAGTCATTAGTGAAGTATAGAATAAACATTAGAGGAATCATTCCACACACTAACTACATGAGTCTAGGAATACCCATTAGATGAGTCAGTCTACACACTAATTAAATGAGTATAACAATAAATACCACTGAAAAGACAAGTTTAGTAATATTCATTACACAAGTTTGTCCATACACAAATTATACGAGTCTATGAAAACATTTGACGATTTTGTCCATTCATTGATTAGACGAGTCTTGCAATACACATTAAACGAGTATGCACATATATTGATTACATAATTGTCTCCATATACTAATTAAACGAATCTAGGAACAAACACTAGACGAGTATGTTTATACATTCATTAAACAAGTCTAGCAAAATACATTAGACAAGTCTGTCCATACACAAATTAGATGGGTTTATTAATACACATTAAACGATTTTTTCCACTCTTTGATTATACGAGTTTTCCAATAGACTTTACACTAGTCTGAATATACACTTACTAAATGAGTTTAACAATACATGTTATACAAGTGTGTCCCTTTATTGATTAGACAAGTCTAACAATACATATTAGATGAGTTAGTCAATGTATTGATTAAACGGGTAAAGCAATACACATCAGACGAGTCATTTATATATTGATTAGATGACTTTAGCAATATATATTAGACAAAATCTTTTCACACACAAATTAGATAAGTCTATTAATATACATTAGACAAGTTTGTTCATTCACTAATTATATGAATCTTATAATACACATTAAATGAGTTTGTCTATATATTGATTAGACGAGTATATAAAAGAAATATTAGATGAGTCATTTCATACATTGATTAGATGAGTCTAAAAGTACACATTAGATGAGTATGTCCATACACACTACTAAAAAATAGCATTTTAACGACCACCTATTTCGGTCACTAAAAGGCTTAAAATCGGTCGCAAATCATTTAGCGACCAAAATTATGTAGTTGCGAAAACCCTGGTGGCAAACTCATTAGCGACCGAATTAAGTATTAGTTGCTAAATAGCCACCGAAATTTCGGTCGCTAATCTGTCACTAGAATGATTGGTCACTTCTTATTGTAGAGACCAATTTAGCCACTAAAATTTCAGTGACTAATTCGGTCGCTAAAATGACAAAAATTATTAATTTTAAATATATAGCAACCTTTATTTTTCGGTCGCTAATGAAATAATTTTTTATCTTAATAAAAATATCTTTTGGTGACTAAATCGGTGGCAAAAGTAAAAATATTTAGCAACCAATACCACAAAAATTGGCAAAAAACAACAAATCAAATATTCAAACGACTAGAACAATTCATGAACAAATAAAGAAAGAATAATTGGAAAGAAACATCCAACTTGTATTAGAGAAATATGAAAACAACACTACAAAGTTTTTAGAATCTGGGAACTAGCCCATAGAAGACTTGAAACGTGCATAGAGCCATGGAAACATTCTGTGAAAACTAAACTAAATGACACATGGTTCAACTAAACTACCAACTAATTAATCCTACAAGTAAGTCAATTAGCAGGTAAATTGACCCTTCAAACTCCTTTATTCAACTCCAATCCAACTAGCAAGTGCATATGGCATTACTTGAAGTCAAAGTGTTTCTTTCTCTTTAACTTGGTAACAGCATGTTGTATGTGTGTTGATTCAGTAGGCTCTGAGTAAGTGCCGAAATATTGAAGTAATAGGTGTTGTTTTCCACATTAACTTGTTGAATAATCCACAAATAAAGCAAAGAAGGAATATTGGTATGTAAATCAACACTTGGAATTAGGAGAGGCAGTCATAACATAATATAAATTACAAAGATACAATAAATACTTATTAATGACCAAAGAATAAACAAAAAAATTACTCACGCCAAAGCAGTCCAGTTTTCTAGTTGTTGCAATCTGGACCAGAGGATTTTGTTTATAGCACTAGGTACAATCCACTCTAATGCAACACAGGCACCAAAGAAATGAAACTGCAAATCTGTCATTGTAGCCACAACAACACCAATGGATACTACCGTTAATGCTAAAGCCTGTAAAGTTTCAAACCAACTCAGTTGAGTTTCAATAATAATAAAGCAAAATAAAACAAATGAGATAAGTATGAAAATTCTAAAATCTAAAATTAACTGTGGAGAATAACACATCATTTACTTATGAAACATAGAATACAAGCAACATTGTAGCTTGTAATGGATATTTGAGAGGCATGATCTCAGACTCCATCCCTTGTGAAGCTACCAAACTACGCAATGTGGTTAATGCAGGGCAACCTTCATTAATAAAAGGAATAGGCTAACTAATCAAGGGATGCTAAAGCAGAAATGCTAGAGGCATGAACATTTCATAACTAAAGAATCAAGAATCATTAAGCAAAGACAATGTGAAAGATTTTAAGCTTTGACACAAAAAGAATATACCCCCAGTGATAAAATGAAAAAGTTAAACTAATGGAACATGGTGGATTCGTTTCATTTTAGTTTTCTCATTCAAAATGGTAAAAACTGATATTCCGATTTTTTGCAAGGGGAGATCAATTACACGGTACAACCATGAAAGTGAGGATCAAACAAGAAAAAATGAAGAAAATCAGTGAAAATATAAGGAACTAAAACAATCTTACGATGCTAAAATTCTTGATAACCAAGGATAAAACACGTACTGGGAAGCAAAAATGTATTGCATTCAACCTCGGAATTTCATCAAACACGTACTGAGCAGCAACAACATCCCCACGCCCCGTTATGAGTCGATCAAAATCTCCTGCACCATTAACAATCAGTGTGAGAAACAATTTTGAAAAGTTGAATTGGAAGTGAAATTAATAGGGAACTTGCTTCAGACGTTGCAACACCAAACGGCATCGATGTGGCCACGGTAAGTGCCGAGGTGTTCGCCGTTGTCGAAGAACCAGACAGTAAGTAGGGTTGTGGTCCTTGGCACAGGAGAAGAGGAGATTGTCGTCCCTATTGTAACTGAGGAACGTGAGTGGCCTCTGGTGGCCCTTCATCAAAATCGACCTCATCTTCGGTTAGGGTTTTATGCTGCCGCGAATTTGAGAACAATCGTGAAAAGGTGGAGCCACTGAAACATGAAACATGAAATGCGAAATCTAAAAGAGGTGTTTGAATCGAAAACCGAAAACCTAGAATCGAAATACATTTGGTACAGAGAAATGAACGTGCGTTTGGGAGAACAAAAGAAGGAATTTGTGTTTGGATACAAAGAAAGGAGTGAATGGAGGGAGCCCATGTACGAGCCTAGGTTGAAGGCTCCCTTTTGTAACTGTGAGCAGCAGAGTTGAGAGAGGAGTTCATGGTACATGCTTCAATGGAATGAAGTGGATTTCATGCTCGTAGTCACGGCAGCTGTAGTGGAGAACAAGGTAGGAGAGGTGACTTTGGGAATGAAAGGGAATTGAGGATTAGGATTTAGAGGATTTGGTGGCAAAGAAGGGTAATAGTTAAAAAATGAGAGGAATTTTATATAAGAAAGGGAGAGACTTAGAAAATTAGAAAGCGGGAAAAAAGATAAAGAGAAATTAAAACGTTACATAAGATGAAAAATATAAAAAAAAAGTGTTTTATAATAAAATAATACTTTCAAATGTCATATTTATAAATAATAATATAAGAATTAAAAATTGACAACGCAAAAATTTATAATGATAAATACGTATTAATTACTATGTATCTAAATTAAGTATTTATAAATTTGTTTTTAAGTGAATAAATATTCTTTATAGTCATTAATTATTAAAATTATAATTTCTAGTTATATTATAGTGAACCTATAATTTATAGTAGAGATAAAAAAATATTAACCTGGAATCTTATAAAATTTAGTTAATCCAAAATTAGTTTCTAAATTTAAATAATAGTAACTAAAATTAGGAATCCAAAAATTAGTTTTGTCAATAATAGTTAAAAAATATTACATCGTAATTATGTAATTACAAAATTATTTATTAATAAATAATTATTTTGTATGGTCATTAATTATTATAAATATAGTCTTTAATTATAATACAATTTCTATTAATAATATAAGTTATTTTATACATCAAGAATGGAGAAATTAAGATCTTGAAAAAAGTTATGTTATTATTCTTCTTTAAGGAACAACAAATTACAAAAATAACGTTATAATTTATATTAAATATTAATCTAAAATTTATCATCTATTAGTTTAAACTAAGTAAGTATTGATTTTTATTTTAAATAAAAAATAAACAACAACAAATTATAAAATTAAATAATTTAATTAATTATAATTTATGTTAAATATTATTATAAAATTTATTATATTCTTAATTTAGTCTGATTAAATAATTTATATTAATTTTATAGAAAAAATGTTTATGGATTTAACTTCCTAAAATTTTCGGTCCATATTCAGAGGTAAAAAAAAATATTAACTTATAATCTTACAAATTTAGTTACTCCAAAATTTGTTTCTAAATTTAAATAATAGTAACTAAAATTTTAAGTTTCTAATAATATGGTAATTAGGAACCCAAAAATTTGTTTTTGTCAATAATAATTAAAAAATATTACATCTTAATTACGTAATTACAAAATTATTTATAACTAAATAATTATTTTTTATGATAATTAATTACTATAAATATAGTCTCTAATCATAATATAATTTTTATTAATAGTATAAGTTATTTTATAAATCAAGGTCGGAGAAATTAAAATTTTGAAAAAAGTCATGTTTGTGTTGGATATTGTTCTTCTTTAAGGAACAATAAATTATAGAAATAAGTAATTTAATGAGTTATAATTTGTATTAAATATTAATCTAAAATTTGTCATCTATTAGTTTAAACTATGTAAGTATTGATTTTTGTTTTTAAATAAAAAATAAACAACAACAAATTATAAAAGTAAATGATTTAATTAATTATAATTTATGTTAAATACTATTATAAAATTTATTATATTCTTAATTTAATCTGATTAAATAATTTATATTAATTTTATAGAAAAAATGTTTATGAATTTAGCTTCTTAAAATTTTCAGTCGCTAATTCGGTCACTATATATAATGTTTACTAATATAATATTTAATTCGGTTGCTAATTTGGTTGTTAAAACATTCTTTTTAGCGACCAAATATTTTTGGTCGCTAATTACCATATTAAAAATAATTTAGCGACCAACATATTTTCGGTCACTAATACAATTTTATTTTAGTCGCTAATTCGGTGGCAAAAATATTATGTTTAGCGACCAAAAATATTCGGTCGCTAATAACTATATTAAACATATTACAAATTTTTTGTGTCTATTTTAGGATTATTTTCGTCGCTAATTCGGTGGCTAAAACATTACATTTAGCGACTAACAATATTCAATCGCTATTTTTGTCGCTATATGAATAAATTTTATTATATACTGATTTGGTCGCTATTTCGGTCACTAATCTGTAACTACTTTTGTTCGGTTGCCATTTCAGTCACAATTTGCGACCAACGTTTTTCGGTCACTAATGTTGGTTGCTAAATTGTGTTTTTTTTTGTGGTGACACTCATCAAACGAATCTTGTAAGACACAATAGCGAGTTTGTGCATTCATTAATTAGACAAATCTAACAATATACATTAGAGGAGTCTATTCATATACATATTATATGAGTCTATTCATACACATATTGAGTCTATTAACATACATTATATGACTGTATCCTTTCTCTGATTAAATGAGTTTTGCAATATACATTAGATACATTTATTTATATATCGATAGGATAAGTCTAACAATACACATTATGAAAGTATGTTCATATACTGATTAAACGAGTTTGTCAATGCACTGATTAGACAATCTAACAATACACATTAGATTAATTTGTTCATACACTAATTTGTATTTTTAATGAATCCACTCTACATATTTTTGCATATCTTTTATATTTTTAGAGAATTTTATCTACATTTCTACACATGTTTTATCCTTTGTCTTTTTGCAAAGTATAGTATTTATATTTTTAAAAACATATTTACTTTCTACACATGTAAATCATTTTTAGGTTGATAGTATTCAAAACTTAATTCTAAACTTAAAAATATTTATTATTTCTTTCCTTAACCTCTAAATTGATTTTAATAAAAAAATATAAAAAACACCAATTCTTTAAAACTAGTTTATTAAAAAAAAGTGTGCTCCACATCTATTTGATGTTTATGGGAGATAGGAAGAAACAACTTGATCAAGATGAATGATATAAAAACAACTTGAATGAAAAGACAGACGAATAATGGATACCAACAAAACCATCACAAAACATACTTAATAAAGTTACATATTGAAATCAAGGTAATCACTATTACCCGTTTATTATTGAAAAGTGGAATAACAAAGATTGTCATTTTTCATGACACACAACATTGAAGTCCATGACTTGTTGATTGTTGCTGAGCATACTGTAAATTGCAACATGTCTTTAAGTCTAGTCCCATTGGTCATTATCAGGGAAGATAAGGTCAGACATATTAAAAGTTGTCTTTCCATCAGGTTCAACAACATCATAAGGTGAATCTTCTCCAAATTCACTTGGCATTGCCCTCCAATAAAGACTAGGTTCCCAATTTGCTTCTTTAAGTACATCCAATATCTCTTTTGATACAACCTTACTTCCCACATTTGTCAAATGAATTCCATCACTGAAAAATAACCAAAGCCCTTGATCAAAATATTGAATGTTTAGTACAGTAATAGCATATTACATCAGTTTTTTCGACTTATCAGTTTTATAACCAATGTTGTATCAAACTATGTAATAAGTGAAAATATATTACATCGATTGTCAAGAACTGATGTAATAGAGAAAACAGATATTACATCGTTTATTCTTGGAAACCGATTCAATTGGGGGCACACAAAATGAAAGCATATATATACTTACATGAAGCAAACATCTTGCCAATTATCGATTTTTTGAATAGCAGACCACAAATCAATGCCCTTGATATTCATCTCACGAGACACCTCCATGCATGCTTCTGCATATATTCTACAAGCTTCGTTTGTCCTCTCTAGTTCTCCCAGTACACTGATTTCACTCCAACAATTTATTCATCCTTTTAAGATCATGTCACAATTCTAAAAGAAATATAATAAATAATCAATTTATTACATGTTGTGAGGGATTTGTGCCTCATTGATGGGAGGAGTGGTAAGAAATATTACGCGAGTCTTCTCAGACAAGTTCTGTGAATCATTATGAAACTTATCAATATAATAAAGAAAACCTAGTTTTGTGCATTAGGTAGCTAAGAACTTGATGATAAAAATTAACAAAGAATGTTTACCTTCACATGCGT
>Ga0214545_1004217_pt1 | contig 26993 bp, 20 predicted proteins | sample CNSS4metaG_FD_160064 | JGI IMG/M metagenome (GOLD analysis project Ga0214545, IMG submission 160064) | Root nodule microbial communities from cowpea collected in UCLA plant growth center, Los Angeles, California, USA - CNSS4 | ecosystem: Host-associated > Plants > Roots > Nodule | place: USA... | reverse complement strand
ATATAAATATTATATTGTTTAATTTTATTGTTAACAATATTAAATAATAATAATTTTTATCTTTTCGTCTTAATTTATTTCAAATAACTCTTTTTTTACAATTTCTTTCAACTCCTTGTACACTTGATTTGTCAAGAAGAAAATAAACGACTTAATCAAATTTATAAAACAGAAAAAAATAGAAAAGTTACGAGAAATTAAAAATAAAAGGGAGTTCAACAAGTAACAGAAAAAACAAATAATTTTAAATATTCAATAAAATAATTTTTTCCCAATAAAACTCAATAAAAAAATCTAATTTTATGAGTTACTTAAAATTTAATTAGGTCATATTTTAATTAAGTTTCTAAATTAAAAAAGTATATAATTATTATTTTTACAAATTTTTTTATAATGTAATAATCTCTATAGTTCTTAAAATTGTCAGAAATATTTCTTTTTTAACAGTTTTAACTAATTCAGGAACTCTCTTTACAATTTTCTTATAAAATATCTGATTATAGTATTTTTTCTTTAATTTAAAAAGTTAACCTATAGGTCCTAATTTTTAAACACAAAACCATAACATCCATTATTATCACTACAAACTATAACATTCCATAAAAAAGTGACACGTCAAAGTTGAAAGTCAAATATACTAATTGATTTAGCCCTGTTTCTGTTGAGCTCTAGCGATTGGTTTACATGACATAAAAGCCTCACTGTCCCGTGTTTGCAGAAAGTGAGGTGTATATGTTACCAACTCAAACTGGAACAACAAACACAACCTAACCAATTATTGATGCTTGTATGGGACAGCGTGGACTCCACCTTCCGCAATAAAAACTTCCTCTCTATATGATTTCCACTCTGCAAAGATGATCAGAAGCCTCGAAGGAACCACCTTTTTGTTCTCTCTTTCTAGATAGTGTAATCCATTACTTCTTCATCATCATCATCAGTCTTCATAAAAGCTAGAATCAAGGTTGCACAAAAAAGCCAAAAAAAAAAAAATGAAGTTTGGGAAGGAATTTGCTGCACAAATGGTACCAGAATGGCAGCAAGCATACATGAATTATGGGTACCTGAAATCCCTCTTGAAAGATATCATACTTCACAAGCAGAGAAACAAGGGTCATTCCAGTGGCAGCTCATCAGGTCTAAAGCGAAAGTTATCACTCCACAGAACTTTCAGTGGCCTCACACAGAGGCACTACCAACCCTTGAGCCCCGACCAGGACATTGAGAACCAACCCATTTTGGTGCACTCAGTGCTGCGTGAGGGTCATGAAAAATATGAAACTACCTTTCTCATGGCTTCAGAAGAAGGTGGAGAGTACGAGTTGGTGTACTTTAGGAGGCTTGATGATGAGTTCAACAAAGTGGTGAGCTTCTATATGTCCAAAGTTGAAGAAGTAATGAAGGAAGCAGCTGAGTTGAACAAGCAAATGGATGCTTTGGTCGCATTCAGGGTAAAAGTTCAGAATCCAACTCAGTCATTTGATTGCTCAGTTGAGATGACTCGTCTTGCTTCTGATGTGTCTGCTTCAACCACAGTTTTGCATGCTAATACACCCAGGGGGGTCCAGCTCAACAGTAAGTTTCCATCTTTATCTGCTATTTCTGCATGTCTGTTTTGTTTAGAGTCTTGTAATTGCTGAATTTGAACTTATATTAGTGACTGTGTTCTAGTTAATCTCAGTGACTGGTTGCTTTACTTTTTGTTCGATTCTTTTGAACCAATTTTGGCTTCGCAGGAGTTAAATTCTATAATTTAAATGGGATCCAACTTGCAGTTTGGAGAGTAAAGTTAGTAATTTCATTTTCCCTTTAAAGGCCAAAAGAAGTAATCTTAGTTACCAGAACTGTTTTCCCTTACTTTAGAGCAGACAAGTTATCGAATTTCTTAGCTTTTTTTAACACTTCTGCATTTGCGCATTTGGAGCAGACCATTTTCAAACCCATTAATGTGTTAATAAATTCTATTTGCAAATATGGACACAGTCATTTCCCAGAAAAATCAGTGATTTTATGTTGGTATGTGTAAATTATGGTTTCATGGGTTCAATTTTGTGTGGGGACTATGTTTGAACAAATACTGGACGATCTTATCTGTTTGCGCTGTTGGGACACATCCATTATTGTTTATCAGGCTTTGGGTTATCCAAGAGATTGGAATTTTTTATTAACAGTCCTATAATCAATATATATATATATATATATATATATATATATATATATATTTATATATATATATATATATATATATATATAATTTTTATTTTATATGATTTTATTTGTTATATACATGTAATAATTATTTATAACACATTATATTATAATAATAATAATAATAATAATAATAATAATAAAAGTTTGATTAATCAAACCTTCTAAACACTTGAATTATAAGAATATGAACACTTTTTCTTTTAATTTAGTGAAATACTTGTTCATTTCTGTTTTTTTTTTTTGGGCTGTACTTTTATTTTTTATATTTTCATTATAAATTCTGTATTATGACTTCAAAATATGATTACAAATAAAAAAAATTATGTATATCAAATATCAAATCTTATACTATATTATTATAGATAAAATAAAATATGATGAAGCAAACCATACAAATAGGTGAACAAGAGGACAGGAATATGAAGAGGTTTTGGAGAAGACTCATAGCACGATTCTTCTTAGTCTTGGAGATAAGTTGTTACGGCAGGTATCGAAGGAGAAGACTACAACAGATGAAGCTTGAAAGATTGTTCATGGCCAGGTCCTTGGTGAATCGTCTGTATTTGAAGCAAGTGTTGTTGTTGTTGTTATGTTCTCTACCTAAGATCCATGATCATGGAAACCATCATGTTCATGGAAAGAGACTCTCACTCTTGAGGAGGTTCAAGTTGCTCTGAGCTCGAAGAAGTTGAATGAACAGTTTGACATTAAGGTTTCTAGTTCTGGATATGGCAAAATTTATCAGTAGAAATTTTGTGAATATTGCTCACATCCTCCTATTCAATCCTCATTCTTTTTTTAGTTTTTACATCATTATCCTCAACATCAAACCTTGTTCTTCTTTTCATTAATCTTCGATGCAAATGCATAACAACCTCAAAAGTTTCTTTTGTTACTTCATTAGTCAGGTTTTCCTGCCATCTGATGACATAATCTTGTAGCATCATTTGATGAATCCATTTTATAACCTCATCTCATAACATCATTATAGTATACTCAATTCCAATGTTTAAACTGAATGATAGAAAAGTTCTGAGTTTATGCGTTGAGTCGTTTTCCGGTGCATGGACAGGAAGGATTTCCACGGTAATTGAAGATATCAAAGAGGAAGGAAGTTCCCATGATGGACATTTAGAGAAGTTTGACAATGATGACAAAGATAAAGTGATTGAAACTACCAACAAAAAAGTTGAAGTACAAAACAAGAAGAAGAATATCAGACCAATCAAACCCATCAAACCTGCTTCTGTGGAAATACTTAATCGAGTGCAGCTAAATAATACACATGAGACTCCTCGTTCAACTATAAGAGGCATTATCAAATACCCTGGCCAAGCAGAGTTAAATTTCACCAAGGAAAATTTGAGCAAAGTAGAAGAAACACTCAAACGGGCTTTCATTGAGTTTTATAACAAGCTTCGGCTTCTAAAGAACTACACGTAGTAGATGCTATCACAATCTCTTTTACATCAATAGTTGTATTGCCTTAACGTTTCTTATGGATTTGTATGCACTTCATGAAACAGATTTCTGAATGTGATGGCATTTTCAAAGATAATGAAGAAATATGACAAGGTAATTACTCAACTTTCAATAACTTGAAGCCTCTTCTTAAAGCCAAACAAAATGCCTATTCCTTTCCATTTGCTTCATGCTTTAGATCACATCAAGAGGTGCAGCAAAAGCTTACATGAAAATGGTTGATAGCTCCTGCCTTGGGAGCTCTGATGAGGTCAGAATTGCATATATGGACCTAAGCCTTGACATAATCATTTTGAATGCATGTGAAATGCTTATTATTTAGTTTTGTGAATCACTTTTCCTTGCAGTTCACCAGGCTTATGGAGAGGGTGGAAAATGTATTCATTAAGCACTTTTCCAACTCAAATCGAAATAAAGGAATGCGCATCCTGCGACCTAAACCAAAGAGAGAAAGGCACAGGATTACATTTTCCATGGGTAAACCAGTTCTTGATGTGCTTGTTACATAGATATGCATAAAAAAATGTGTAATTTTGGTGTGTAAATGAGTGTTTTTCCCTGACTCTTCATGAGAAATTATCACACATATTCATGGTCTTGAACAATCTTCACGTGACATGTAACTGCTCTTCAGGTTTTTCTGCTGGATGCACTGTTGCTCTAACAGTGGCGCTTATTCTAATTGTCCGTACGCGTAAAATCATGGATCATTCAGGAAGTAGCAAATACATGGAAATCATGTTTCCTCTTTACAGGCAAATTTATTTGCTGATTTTCAAATAAGCGTCTTGTTTGTCTCTGAATTCCTAAGCCTTTCCAATCTGAAAAAGAAGCAGAAAAATGTACCTAATTATCGTTTTCAAACTTTATGCAGCTTATTTGGATTTGTAGTTCTACACATGCTGATGTATGCTGCTAATATATACTTCTGGAGGCGATACAGAGTGAACCATTCATTCATATTTGGTTTTAAGCAAGGCACTGACTTAGGCTACAATGAAGTCCTTCTCCTTAGTTTTGTTCTGGCAGCATTGGCACTAACCAGCGTGCTTGTAAATCTAGACATGCAAATAGATCCTGTGACAAAAGATTACAAATTATTCACTGAACTTTTGCCCCTTATCTTGGTTCTAGTAAGGCTATTACACTATCACATTAAGTTTGTCATAGAGTTTTTTTTTCTAAAGTTACGTAGTGAATTCATTTTTACTCTGCAGATTGTGATTGCCATTTTATTATGCCCATTAAACATCGTATATCGATCAAGCCGAGTGTTCTTTCTTACATGTGTGTTTCACTGCATCTGTGCTCCTCTATACAAGGTAAAGAAAAATAGTGGGGCCAAGATAATTTACTAAAGATCCCCATTTATTTTGAAAATGATTTTTCTCGGATCTCTTAACACTGGTTCAGGTCACACTGCCAGATTTCTTCATGGCCGATCAATTTACAAGCCAGGTCAGTGAAAGGCCAAAATGGGATTATACTTTACTTTTCTGCCTCCAATGTTACAGCTTGTAGTCCCATTGTCCCCTTTCATGATCAATGTCACTCAGATAAAATAATTTCTCTACCTGCTCAGGTTCAAGCCTTGAGAAGTTTTGAGTTCTACATATGCTACTATGGTTGGGGTGACTTCAAACAAAGAGAAACAAATTGCAAGTCCACAAGGGTATTCATAGCTTTCTCATTCATTGTCGCTGTGATTCCATACTGGTCTCGCTTTCTTCAGGTACACACTTCATTCCATTGTAGCTTTTAGTCATAGAAACAAGAATACAGTTACACATGATCTATTCAGGTTACCCTTGATTAAGAAAGTAAATGTGCATGCTTTTGATTAAGAAAAGGTTGAGACTGTGAAATGATCTTCTTCTTTGTGATGTCAGTGCGTAAGGCGCCTGTTCGAGGAGAAAGATATGATGCAAGGATATAACGGGTTGAAGTATTTCCTCACTATTGCAGCTGTTTGCCTCAGAACAGCTGATAATCTTGATGGAGGAAGGCGTTGGAAAGTGATGGCCTGGATATTCTCAATATCCACAGCCATTTTCTCCACATATTGGGACATAGTCATAGATTGGGGCCTCCTCCAAAGACATTCCAGGAACCGATGGCTCAGAGACAAACTCTTAATCCCTCAGAAAAGTGTTTATTTCGCAGCTATGGTATATGAATGAATGGATTACTTTTTTAGTGTTTTATTTGCGAAGTTATTGAGTCGTTGAAACCATACACAGGTGCTGAATGTCTTATTAAGGTTTGCATGGTTACAAACAATATTGAATTTCAACTTCTACTTCTTGCATAGACAAGCCATGATCAGCATTGTTGCCAGCTTAGAGATCATTCGTCGTGGCATGTGGAACTTCTTTAGGTAACGAAGAGGAAAAGAACATTTTGGTGTTGTTCTGTTTCTGCATGGAACAAAGGAAAAAGATTTTACTCGTACTTCATTTGCATTCATTCTTCCTTTTACGTGGTTCAGGGTGGAGAATGAGCATTTGAACAATGTTGGAAAGTACCGTGCATTCAAGTCTGTGCCTCTACCCTTCAACTACGACGATGATGATGATGATGATGAAGATGGAGATAAGAATGAGTGATTTGTCAGGAACAGCAGGCATAGATCCATTACATTTTCATGTCTATCAAACTATGTAACTTCTGAGTCATAAATTAGGTTTCTTTTGTCATACACCTGAAAAGATAAGTTAGAAAATTCTAGTTTAATATAACATGTGGTGCCATTTTTTATTGTCTAGAAGTTAATAAAACCTTTACAAAGTTTACTTTTATCAAATCAATTATAGGACAATGAAATTTTTCTTATTCAACACTTATCACTATCTCCAAAGCTACCTTTTATAATTTATATTTATTGAATTATCACTTACTCGATTAAACATGTTTATCTCTCAAAATTTTAATAACGGAATCCGGAGAACGCTCAATTATTTTTGGACTTAAGCATAAAATTTAATTATGTTTTGAGTCCTTATAAATTTGGAAGTTTTTAATTGAATTTTTAATTATTATTTTTATTGGATCCATAAAATTTTAAAAAAAATTAATTGAGTCACCATAAGATTAAATGTTGTTATTGATTTTTAAGTTATCTCGAAATGTTACCTTCTCTAAATATCGTCACATAATATTTTATTATAAGAAATTGTAAAAATGAAATCTTTCTCAAATATTAATAGTATTCAACAAAAATTATTTTTAAATTTAATTAAATTTATAAAATTGAAAAAAAAAATTACAAAAATATAAAATATGTAATTATAAAATTATGAAATACAAACTTATAAAATTATTACAAAAGTTAACAAACTACAAAATTATAAAAATATATAATTTCATAATTATGAAATTATAAAATATATAAAGATAAAATTACATAATTATATAATTATAAAACTACAAATTAAAAAATAAAAAAAATTATGAAATTGTTGAATTGTTAAATTATGAAAATAAAAAATTATCAAATTATAACTTTTTTCATTTTAATTTTTTATAATTTTATAATTCAAAATGTTATATTTATATATTTAATATTTTTATAATTTATATTTTTTCACTTTGAAATTTATAACTTCAATTAAAGTTAAAAATAATTTTTGTTAAATACCGTCAATATTTGGGAGAGGTCTCCTAATCAGGATCTCTTGTAATAAAATAGTATGTAGGGGTCTGAGAACATATCGACCCATTGGCATATGAAGAAGTTGGATAGATGGTGCGTAAGGAGGCCAAAAGGATCTTAGCCCATGGAAATCGAGTATAACTCTTTCCAAGTAAGGGCAGATATATCTCGATCTCGACCCAAAGTAGGGATAGTAAATGTACAAGCATGGAGACGTGGACGCTTGTAACATCAATGTCAAACTTTTATTAATTCCCAAACGCGGGAAAATTCAAAATATTAATCAAGGCGCCATAAGTTAAACAAACTTAGAGTAATAAACTTGTTACAAATTCCAAAAATTCTGATAAAGAAATAAAGACATAACAAATTTCCTAGCTCTAACCCAAGCTAGCCCCTCTCTCTGTCTCAAGCATTAGCAGCGTCACCTGTATTATCAACTGCTCCCGTGTAAAGAATTACACGATCATCGCTAAGCTCAAAAAGAAAGGGTGAGCTCAATAATAAAAGAAACACAACAATTCAATAATATAATTACACCCAACTATATTATTAAAATTAGACCTTGGCTAAGTTCTTAATACCCCAAGGCTTTTCAACCTTCAATTCGCATAACAAAGTTAGCCATGGACTCAGGATTCATGATGCTCACACGAACCTGCCCGCTCGTGGTCCTGCCTCTACGAACCTCCCTGCTCGTAGTTCTACTCTATAGACTTGCCCGCCCGTAGTCCAACACATGTGATCCACCAGCCACGTACCTCCCCGCACACAGCATCTCTCAAATGTGAGCACGGGACATACAAACCTACCTCGCTCATATCCTCACATGAGAGTAACTGAGTATGAACCTCCTCGCTCATACCATCACATGTTAACCACCATCCATGAACCTACTCGCTCATGGCACAGCATCTCCTGATCCACGTCCCATCAATGCGTACAAACAACACACACAAACTGCACTATATTCGCTTGGGCTAGAAGCCTTAGCTTAAGCAACCAGGCTTGTCTCGCTTAAGCTAAGCTTTCTCGCCTGAGCGAGTGTACTGCCCAAAAATTAGGACTCTCCACCTTAGCGAGGTGTCCAAGCGGAACTACACAACACTTACGAGGTCTCGCTTAGATGCGATTCCCCACAGAACACAAGCAATTTGAACATGTTTTAGACCCTAAATTAACCATCAAAATTCGGGATTGAACCAAAGTTCTCATTCAGTGCAGTAAACCCCATTATTTTCATACAACGCATAAAAGATTGATCAAACAACATAAAAATAATTACACCTCTAAATCATACTATGTGGAGCACGAACAATCATGATTAAACACATACATTTCAGAGTACACGAAAATTCACAAGCATAAAGACATGTAAAAGATCTAAAACAGTCCCCGTGGCTGCCCAATGTCTCTAGGGTTTACCCATCCTTTCACATTCAGACTATAATTAAATTAGCAAAAATAAACAAGTCAATTTCATTCTCAATAAGGTTTGAACACACAACCATGGAATCACAAAGTCAATGCACAACCATTCAATTAATTCATGTTTCGTGATAATTCTTATAATTTTAGGATTACATTATCACTACTCACACTCATTCCTAACCTTAAAATAATGCACAAAAATAAAATATCACACAATTGGCATACATAGGACTTGAACTCAGGTCCATTCACAACCAAATACTCTCAATCATTTAAGCTAGTACTTTTCCACATCACAACAAATAACATTAAATGCCACAAAGACTTTTACTACCCGCATTTATTAAATAATTATTTAATTTCTCGGGTCTTACAACGCTCAATCCTTGATAGTTACAATGTGGAAATATAACAATGCATTCAAAATCATTGACCATTATAATGTGGTACTCACAAGGTCTATTAGTGTATTATGAAAGAATAATAATGGCTCTTAAGGTAATAAGTCAAGATTGAGATTAGGTAATATAAAATATGTCCAAAGGTAGGACAAAATCGAACTCAATCTTTACATACACATAATATTGAAGTGTCACTGACTTGAGGAGCAGAATGCTTGCATGTATCCACCTTCCGGAAGCATCACCCAGAAGCAACCTAGAGGCGAATCTTGTGGAGAAGAGGTAGAAGAATAAAGATTCTTGAGATAGCTTGTTTCTGCACAAGAACGTTAATATTTAATAGACATTAATACGATTTTTTTCAAGAATAATAATGTTGTTCTTGTAAGGCTGAGTATCTTTAATCTCCAAGCTCTTATAGTTGTTTACCAAGGACAATCGGCCTTCTCCAATGCAGCTCAACTCCATTTTTTTTATTCATTTTATATTGGTTGTTTGTAAGAAGCATTATGACGCTTAAATAAGTGTTTGGTATAGTTAGATGTAGGGATGGCCAAACTATTCACGTCCGCGGGTATCCGCAGATAAAATCTGTGATGGGCAGCTAGTACTCATAGGTAATAAATACTCGTGGGTAACAAATATTTTAATACCTGCTTATAAACGGATCGGGTGCGGGTATTATACTACCTGTACTCGCAGGTACATGTTACCCAAAAAAAATAAAAATAAAAATTTAATTTATATTTATTAAGTTAAATTTAATTAAAATTATATTTTATTAGGTTATGTTTAATTAAAATTAAAAGTTAATTTAATATATATTTTATTTTATTTTATTTTCATAATTTTATTTAAAATTTTTTAAATATATATATATATATATATATATATATATATATATATATATATATATATATATATTTTAAATGTTCACTGTGTATGTGGACATCTACGAGTACCTACAAATTTTAAAAAAATCGGTGAATATTCTCTAAATAAATATCCAATGGGTAAATGAATAGATAACGAGTAGTTTTTTTTTTTCAGCCGTTCTCATCCATAATTAGATCTAATTAATAATTTAATAATAATAGTTTAAAAGTAGTCAATATCTTACCTGTATACCATATTTATAATGTGGATTTTTACTTTTAGAGAATACGTCTGCATGTACAAATGTCACATGTATAAGAAGTATGTAACATATCACTAGAGAAGTTTCAAGGAAGTATAAAAATAAACATCATTAAAGTTTAACTCTTAGGTGAGTTTGAGTTATTACATTTAAAGAAATTTAAGATCATTGAATATTATTATTTAAACTAAAAGAAATAGTCAATGAAACGAGAGTATATAAGAAAAATACCGTTGAGAAGAAAATTATAATTTGTATTGTCCATAAATATAATACAATTGTGATAACGACCGAATAAATAAGAATGTATCCATCTGATCTCACGAATGAGGGAATAAATACAGTCTTTGGAAGTATATGAACAAACACTGAAAAAATATAACAATGACTCTGTCAAAATATTCTCGCAGTCAAATTCGTAAAAAATGAATTTGGAGTAATTTTCCTGCCATTTTAGGAAGTCTTACGAAACATTAGTAGGGAAAATTCTGCTAAATATAAACAATTTTAATAGTATTTCCGAAATGAAATGAAAGCCACTAAAATTTATTGAATAAGTGTATGAGAATGCAGATGCATTGTATACACTGATCGATTGACATTCAGGAATTATTTTGTATTGTTAAGATAGCAGTCCGGATTTAAAAAAATCATGCACCAAATTTCATAGCTTATACACGTATCTCTAATATGGAATATGTGTACCTTTTGAATTGTACTTGTTTATTTAATTTAATTTTTTTTCAGTAATACGTCATAGATAGTTCACACGCGATATAAATAAATAATTAAAACCGTTGTCTTAGAGCACATTTGGATGGAGTTGATAAAATAAAATTTGAACTGATTCATTAACTGTTTTTTTCTTTTACATTTGAAAAAAGTATACGCGGGATGTTGTATGCAATTATATATATTTTTTAATTAGTGTGTTTTATTTTATTTCGAACAAGTAGTGTGTTTAATTTCTTTGAGGTATTTTGGTTGAGGAGCTAACATTGCTTCAAATTTCCTCATTTAATTAGTGCCTTCAGTTGAAGAAATTGGACAATTTAAATTTAATGGTGCCTTGATTTTGATTCAATCTTCTTAATTCTCATATTACCCTTTTTCTCTCAAAACACTTTGAAATTGTGTCATAAGAATTAAAGAGTTTTAATTAGTTGACAATAAACACCCTAACTTTTTTACCAAACTGAATTAGAAACTTCTACCGAGTGCAAGAATCCAACCACATATCATATCATCCATCTCTTTAATTGCTACTAACAATCCTTTAATTGAGATACTAACGTGATAATAGAGTTACAATTCAAGAACCTATGTAAGTGAAAATTTCATTCACCGCTTAAATTCCTTCCTCATTTAACAACTTTTCTCCAACTTTAGTATTCATCAAACACAGTTACTTTGTCAAACTTCTTGAATAATTCCACAAAAATCAGGCTTATTACTTGTATTCTTTCGAGTTGGGTTTTGTCAAACCTTTTCAAATATTTTCTTGACTTTTAATTTTCTTTAATCGATTTTCTTAAAAATAAAAAGTTATCACTCATGAAAATAACTTTGCATGATATGAAATATTTATTATAAGTTTGAAATGCAACTTATTTTGGGTAAAAAAAATTATTTATTTATATAATTTGTATGTTTAAATAGTAATTTTAATTATATAAAATTAGTAGTTATCCTATTTGGTAAATATGTTTTTAGATAAAAGTACACTAACACAAAAATGATTTTTGATGTCTGTTATTTTTTTGCTTTTAATTTTTGTTAAACTCCAACATCATATTAGGTGACATCAAAACTGATGTAGGAGTGTAACTCTGACGTCCCTTAATGTCGGTTGTTGCCCAATCTGACGTTTTCTTACGTCTGACAGTGCAATTATAGATGTAAAATGTAAAAATTTACTGTTTTTTTATAAATTTGCTGTATTTATAATTTTTCCACACCTGAAAAACAAAATTTCTAGAACAATTTTAATTTCCATAAAATTTCAGAAACAAATTTTGATACTAATTATTTTATTAATTTATAAGAAACATTTTTCAAAAAAATTCCTCAAATTGCTAAAAAATTTGTGAAATACAATCAACACAAGCGTGCGATCAAAGTATATGGTAACTAAAAATTAATCTTATAACTAAACCTATCAGATTTTTGAACGAAGTTAGAAGTAGCCTTTAAAGCATAAAATTTCATTCAAAAACATTCACAAGCTATGCATTTGAGTTCAATAAAACTCAACTAACCTTAGTTTCTATCACCATTGGCCGTGCAAGGTTTATTTTAGTTTTCTCCTAAGATTAAGTAACCGAAAACTATTTAACCTTTATTTCGACCTTAATTCAACCACGGGCGTTGTAATTATTTATACCGGATCAGTTTTTGTTTTAGTAAAATGAGCGACGCACTTTACTATAATAAATATAATTGCACATAAAATCATCAATTAATATTCAATATTAAATAAATTATACATATTTTGTAATTTACTCATGTTGTCTATTTTATCGTCAAGACCGAAATCATTCATTTTTTTATTATCTTTTTTTTTTCAAAAAAATATGTAAGGGATCTGCATAATACATTATAGGGTCATTAATACCTAAGCCTACTAATGTAGAGAAAAACCATCATCAGAAAGTTGAACAACAAAACCAGAGGCTAACGATGGAGTGTTTATTCGGTGCAACCACCCTAACCACTTTAAAACAATTTAAGCACTGTATTAAGTCTTAACCACCAAACACTATTCAACTTTCGCTTTTCATCCTTCTATGCATATAACTTGTGTTTAAGAACCATTAAGCGCATCTAATTACAAAACACTGATTAACGAATACCTTAAACTTTTTATCATCTCACAACTTTTTTTCAATTCTTTAGTTCTTTAACAATTTTTTATATATTTCTTATGTTAACCATTTAGTCTTTGTTACGAAACAACGACATTAAAAAGAGTGGCGTTCTATCACATTATGTATATATATAAGGTAAAAGAAAAAATAAAGGAGAAAGTGTAATGATCGTACACAAGTATCTTCTGCACTCAGATTTGAACGAGAGAAGAAATCATTTTTTATTTTTCCCATCCATCGCCCTTTGATCACGGTCAATCTTCAGATTTCAATACTTGTCAACTTCAACCATTATTTATTTGCTTTATTTTTATCTCTGAGATCAATTGTTTATGCATGATAGAACTTGTCACCAATAATCCCAATTAAAATATAGGGACGAAGTAACAAAATGATGTGTCACATTATCTTATCCTTCAATAATGTCTCGTAGTGTTACATAGACACCCACAGAGTTGAGTAGTGATGGTGAGCCAGAGTTTACGAGCGCAAGACCGTACGAAAAAACAAGTCCTTTCTTTCCTTCTTCCTAGAAAACCCCAAACAATTTGTCTTTGTAGGGCACCTTAAAGACAAGTGAAAAGGCACTCGCTTTCCACTTTGGTCTCAAAAGGTGGTGTGTCCCTTTTTGCATTTTCTTCCATTCTGTCGTTCAACTTGTTTAAAGAAACATACATGCGTTGAATCAGTCTTCTGCGCCTATTCTACCAACTCTGTCAAACAAACACACCGTCATTTTTTTACCCTATTCATCGTATAAATAACACCATCCACCATTCACCATTCACCATTTTGATCGTCTTCTTTATGCTCCTTCGCTTGCTTTCTATCCATTATTTCCTTTCTCACAGAAAATGAAGTTTGGAAAAGAATACAAAGCACAGATGGTGCCTGAGTGGCAAGAGGCATACATGGATTACAATTTTCTGAAATCCCAGTTGAAGCAAATCCAACGTTTCAGACAGAGCAGAAAAGCTCCTCCGGCGACACCAAGAGGACTGAGGCGAAAGCTAACGCTGTACAGAGCCTTCAGTGGTCTCACAAACAGACAGTACCAGCCTCTGAGTCCCTCCGGTGACATCGAGAGCCAGCACATCGCGGTGCAGACGGTGAAGCGTGGAGGGTCGGAGAGATACGAAACGACGTTCCTGATGAGCTCCGACGAAGGGGGGGAGTACGAGTTGGTGTACTTCAAGAGACTGGACGATGAGTTGAACAAGGTGGAGAAGTTCTACCGAGGGAAAGTGGAGGAGGTGATGAAGGAAGCTGCAATGCTGAACAAGCAAATGGACGCTTTGATCGCCTTCAGGATCAAAGTTGAGAACCCCAGTGCCTCCTTTCATCGCTCCCTCGAGATGACTCGTCTTGCCTCCGACGTTGCTTCTTCAACCGCTGTTCTCTCTGCTTCCACACCCCGAGGAGCCAAACTCAACAGTAATTCCTCTTCATCCCATCAACTATTCTTGCTTTCTTTTCAAACTAAACAACTTTCCCACCAAACATTGAACTAACTTCCACTGCTGCTCCTTCAACTCTCATATCGGATAAAACTCAATAAATTCATCTATATATAAACCAGAAAGATCGCCCAAATGTTACCACAAGCATTACCCAGTGCAAACCTTAAAAGAAAACAATTACAAAACAAATTTTAACATAAATTATTTTTTAGAGCTGTTTTAATACAATAAAACATTTGTTTTATATTTTTTGAAGGCTTAAATTGGTTTGATTACATATTTTTTATTATTTTATAAATGCTTATACAAATTTATTCAGATAAAGTTTTCATAACAATAACTTGAGATTACAGAATAAATAGTTCATGTTTATTTAGTATTTTAATTTATGACTGATATTACATAATAAAATAATTGAAAATTATCTTAACATAGTTATTACAGAAATATTTTAATCAATTTAGCTTTGTCAAAATATAATATGAAAAGAAATATTATTAACTGATTAAAAATTGTTAAATAATTATTATAAATGTTGACAGTTTTATCACACGTAACCAATATCTTAAATGTGTTATAAAAGCCTTTTAATGTTGTGAATTGTCGTTATTAAATGTTATGATGTTAATCCTGGCTTATTTTTTGTAATTTTAGTTCGAAACGCTGCTTTATTTTATTTCTTTGGTCAACGCGGTTATGTAGTGGAAACAGAAATTATCAGCAAGATTGCACGTGTTTTCTAAAGCGTATATCAATATCAACGAAAGTGATTTCTTTTAATAGGAAAAAGTATTTTAATACGCGATTTATTTGAAGAAATCTTGAATTGTCAAACTGTTTTAAATAATGTTTGATTAAAGGTTTTGTTTCTAGTATAAAAAATATATCAATATAAATATATTTATGATCTTATAAATAGTTCTGATTAAAACCTCTCTCACTTATGCTTTCTTAACTATTTGAATAAAGAAATTAATGTTTAATTTAAATATAAAAATGAGTATAAAAATGTAAAACAGTTTTATATTGTCATTTACTTATAACCCATTATGCATAATAAAATTATTAATTTTTGTAACAACTATCGTAAAATTTATACAGACAACAATTCAGGATTATAAATTAAAAACTTTTCCTTAAACAAAATTACCTTAAGAAGAAAATGCTAGGTCTATACTAATGTCATTGAAAAGTTTGAGATACCTCTGCAAACTTGTGTGATGGTGTTTGGGTGCATTGAATGTGAAACAGTTTACATTATGGTGATTGCAGGAAAAGCTTCGATGATTATGGAAGTTATTGAAGAGGGTAGCACTCATCATGAACAATCAGATGATTCTAATGAGGATGATCAAGAACAAGTAAAAGAAACTGCTAAATCAAAAGTTGAGGAAAAGAAGCCAAACAATCTCAGGGTTACTAGACCAGCTCCTTTGGAAGTACTTGATCGTGTTCAACTGAACCACACCTTTGAAACTCCACGTTCTACTATAAAAGGTGTTCTCAATTTCCCAGGCCAGACAGAACTACAATTCAGCAGAAAAAATCTGAACAAAGTTGAGGAACAGCTTCAACGCTCATTTATTGAATTCTACCGCAAGCTTCGCCTTCTCAAGAGCTTTAGGTAATGCAAGAAGCTAATGTATTCAGCTGCTTCATCTTTCTCCTTCGTCATTATTAGCTAACTCTTTTCATCAAATTAACAGCTTTCTAAATACCATGGCATTTTCAAAGATAATGAAGAAATATGATAAGGTGGAAATCCAATCACTCTTCTCTTCATTTTTCTCTGTTTAGTTTCTTAACAGACAACCTTGTCTCCGCTGTCACTTCATTTAGCAAATTCATTATGCAGATCACTACAAGAGATGCAGCTAAAGCTTATATGAAAATGGTGGACAACACCCAATTCGGAAACTCTGATGAGGTGATTCGTTATTCTTATGAGTTTCCTTTCTATACACCAATCAGTGTAAAATTTATATGATATTAATTAATCAGAAATTATCAAAAATATGATTTTTCATGTAACTACTGTAAAAATTAACATACACACACACACATATCAGGTTGGGATGAACACAATGCAAAACCTTTTACACTGTTATTTGAGTTTCTGAATGTTTTTACTTGACATTCCTGTGGCAGGTCACTAAACTCATGGATAGGGTTGAAAAAACATTCACTAAGCACTTCTACAACTCAAATCGTAATAAAGCCATGAATATCTTAAGACCAAAAGCAAAGAGGGAAAGACACAGAGTTACATTTTCCATGGGTAAGCACCAAGATATTGATGTATAATTTAAAGTCTTATTATTTTGCGGGTAAAGAAAACAGATTTTGATTCTCGTTTCTTCTTTCATTTGACACTGTCAACCTATTCTCAGGTTTCTTAGCAGGATGCACAGCAGCTCTGGTGTTAGCCCTCGTTCTAATCGTTCGTACCAGAAAAATATTGGATCATTCTGGGAGTACAAAGTACATGGAATCCTTGTTCCCACTGCATAGGTAATTTTTCCAAATTCCATAACCCATTTGAAAAATTAGTAGCTTTGGAACAAGAGCCCCCACCAAAATCAACATAGAAGAGATAAAGTGAACTTTGTTGAACTTTGTTTTTTGCAGTTTGTATGGATTTGTAGTTCTACACTTGCTGATGTATGCTGCTGATATATACTTCTGGAGACGGTACAGAGTGAACCATTCATTCATATTTGGCTTCAAGCCGGGCACTGACTTAGGCTACAACCAAGTTCTTATGATCGGTTTTGGTCTAGCGGTGTTGGCACTGGGTGGTGTGCTTGCAAACCTAGACATGCAGATTGATCCACAGACAAAAGATTACGAAACACTCACTGAACTCATTCCACTCATCTTGCTTCTTGTAAGAATCTGATGTTTGAAACATTTTGCCATTCAATATTTTAGCAAGTACTGAAGTACATAATGAATTCATTCATTCATTTTATTGTTACTCTGCAGGTTCTGATTGCTATTTTACTGTGCCCCATAAACATCTTTTATCGCTCAAGCAGGGTTTTCCTCCTCGTATGCCTATTTCACTGTATATGTGCACCTCTTTACAAGGTATAGCAAAATCCTTGCAAACACAAGGTCTTTGCATTTCCTAACTTTATGGGGTAGTCTAACACTTGTTGTTTTCCATGCATTTCAGGTCACACTCCCGGACTTTTTCTTGGCAGATCAATTTACTAGCCAGGTTTTGTTTCCAACTTTAAACCATGGATTAATATTATTTTCTTACTTCTTTGCCATGTATGACAATTTGACCCTTCTGATTACTCAGGTGCAAGCCTTGAGAAGTTTTGAGTTCTACATTTGTTACTACGGGTGGGGTAATTTCAAACAGAGAGAAAACACTTGCAGCTCTAGCAGCGTATTCATCACTTTTTCATTCATCGTGGCTGTTATTCCCTACTGGTCCCGTTTCCTGCAGGTGACTAGCGATTAATATCATCTTACAGAAAACCTAAAATTTAGACACCTCAAATTGCTTTTTACTTTCTTCATTTGCTTGTTATCCTTATTTACGCATCATAAATACTGGGGTGAAACTGTGATGAACAAAGTTTGAAGTTTTGAAGAAAATGTTGTTGAATATGTTGCAGTGTCTTAGGAGGCTGTTCGAAGAGAAAGATCCAATGCAAGGATATAACGGATTGAAATACTTCCTTACAATTATTGCTGTTTGCCTGAGGATAGCGTATAGTCTTAACAATTCAATGGTGTGGAAAGTGATGGCCTGGGTTTTCTCAATATTTGCAGCAGTTGCTTCTACATATTGGGACCTTGTAATAGACTGGGGCCTTCTGCAGAGACGTTCCAAGAATCGCTGGTTGAGGGACAAACTAGCAATCCCTCATAAAAGTGTATATTTTATAGCCATGGTATAACAATTGTGCTTGAAATTATCAAACTTGTTTTTGCATGTATGATTGATGATGTTGTTGTTTCTCTACGCTTTTTGAATTGGAAAGTTGCTGACAAATTGAACCCGTGCAGGTCCTTAACGTCTTGTTGAGATTTGCCTGGTTGCAGACAGTCTTGAGATTCAACGTCAGCTTCTTGCATAAACAAGCCATGACTACCATTGTTGCATGTCTAGAGATCATTCGTCGCGGCATATGGAACTTCTTCAGGTAAACATCATGAAATTAATCAGGATTTTAGTCACTCCCAAAATCACAATGCATTTTAAGCTCTTGAGCCTAATAAATTTTCTTTACGTTGGGCATTAGAAATTAGTATTCCAACTCCATTCACCATTTGGAGAAACCAGGATAACTTCCAGAGTACGTTTAATTTATCTGATAATTCATTGCTGCATTTCTAACTTCCAGATTGGAGAATGAGCATTTGAACAATGTTGGCAAGTACCGTGCTTTCAAGTCTGTGCCTCTACCCTTCAATTACGACGAAGATGAAGATAAAGACGAGTGATGAGTACTAGGCTAGGACATGGATTTTATTGTTTTTCTCTTTTCTTTTTCTAAGTCATCATTTTTCTCATTTTTTCTTCTATCTTTCTTCAATATGCACTGGGAATTCAAGAGTAAATATTTTCCTTTTGATTAAAGCAAATATTTGAAGGGTAGCTGAAAATATTGCAATGGGGAGAGAGAATGTAACACCCCCTCACATTTCTGTCCATAATACAGATGAGGATATGTATTACAATCCAATAGATGCACGTCGTTCGTTCGATCGAGCTAGTCTTGAAATCACATCAAAATTGGTTATGATGACAAGAAAATGTTTAAACTGAATAACATATGAAAGAGGAGCAACTTGGAAGAGAAGAACAACGCGACGAAACTAATTTGATATTATACTTATACAGTAAACAAATTAAATTATTAAGTACAAGTATTCAATCAAATCAAGGATAAGCACAATATTGAATCAAACAAGATATTTTTATAGTTTGCTTCACCCTTCCCCTCCGATTCCGGCAACGCAAAATATTATGGAGAAATAATAGGGGCATATAGTATCATTCTTATTTAGAAAAAGGAAAAAAAAAATACCCACGTTTTTTGTTATTTCAAAATTCAATTGTTATTTCGTCTCTCGGCACTACAGGGAGGACACACATAAGGATGGGAAATTTCACTATAAAATCAGTAATGCTAGAACACTTCTTAGTTCATCCATCCCAAAACAACCTTTACGACTTACGTTATGATAGATGTGAGTTCCGTTGGCTTACATTTTAGTAGTATTGACATTGAGAGAATCGACGTTACAAAGTTTCCTAGTTATGAGTTGCGATTAAATAAACTTCTTTGTAAGAAAATAAATCACTTTCTTCTTGAAGTTAAAAGTAAAATTTCAACAGCGTCATTAAGATTTTTAGCGTCAATACAACCACAATTCCCAACAACAATGATTGCAGTAAAACTGCGATCACAATTCACAACCTTACTAACATACGAAAGCTATTTATAACTTCTGAAAAAATTTATTCATTTTATTCTGTCTCTTATAACCGACTATAATCAAATTATACAAAGTAGCTCTTAATTTGAGAATCTGGAAGTCAAGAAGTTTCTCATTTCTTTTTCACTACTAGCTCTAGCACTTTTTAATTCTGCAAATCAACGGCAAAAACATTCCCACCATTATAAAGTTATAAAACTAGCATTAAGAAAGAGTCCCAATGTCACATTCGGTCAATGAATATTTGTTATCCTAGAGTGGATCAGACAAAACAGAACTAGACAAGCATAGATCACACACTTTTGTAACTATGGTATGAATCACTGACTAGACAGTAAAATAAAATCCGATACAACACAACCATATCGCATGCTAAAAATTGGAAATTGATACAGCTTTGAATCCAAGAAAATATTTGTCATTCCAATTATTGTGACAAAAATGTGTCAGTTATAAATGACTGTAATCTATTTGCATTGACAGAACAGGTATGACAGCAGGCTAAGAGAAACCAAAAAGGGCAATGAAATGATGTCTCACTTTGGGTCTTGACTAGAAGGAGGAGGAGCTTGGGATTCATTAAGCGACAAATTTTGGCTTTCCTTCAACAACTCAATGGTGGCCACTTCCTCAACGACATGATCAGTCCTGAGAATGAATTTGTAGTAATCATGAGCATCATACACAACTCTAATATTTTAAATTTCACTATAGAAGATTTATAATTCAAATATCCAAGCTTCAACACTTCATCTACATCTAAGGACAGTAACTCAAACGTTATATTTTCATCCTCAAAATTTCCATCAATGTTATGTCAAAAGCCATTTTGTGAAGAGTCCACTTGGCTCTGTAAAAAAAGTCCATTTTGTTAAGATTTTAAAGGCATCATTATTAACATTAACATAATTGATATCAAAAAACTGATGTTACAATCTTTGATCTGCATTTGAGAATGGTACGTTAAAAGTTGAATTTATAAAGATTTTGTTTGGAGGATAAAGTAAATAAACTTTAAAGTGAAAATGTAGGCACATTTTAAGAGCTACAATCAACAAAAGGCTAAAAAGATTTACTTTCCTTCAAACCAACTCTACTAACCACAGAATTGAGGTTAGAAACTAGAAATTTTTCACGAGCACTGTATACACCAAGATATTTGGGGTAAAACAAACAGGCTACAAGTTAGGTGCATTAACATTTTTTCAAAGTCAAACTATTTATTTATTTAAAAATGGAAATGAAATTACAACAGAACAACAGAGTTAAAGCAGAAATGCTGCAGTTGAAGGAAAAGAATGTGAAATTCAATTTGCTGAATCTGCATAAAAAGTAGTGAAATGAATCAAACCTCTTTCATAATCTAAATCAACATTACATTTTTGCCTCTATTAAAGTTAAATGAGTTGAGCAGACAAACTTCCACGAAGTACTTATAGTAGGAGAAGAAAAGCCAAGAAGAAAAAATACATCTATTTTCTTTAAGTCAAAATTAATTTACCCATCTCAACCTCAAAAGTTCTCTCATCTTACTCCCCAAAAAATCAAAGATATAAAGTTCTAAATAACCGTTTGTGACAGCAATTCCAGCCAAGAGAGGCACTGTGATATAATTGCAGCCACATTTGTCCACAATTTCCCACAACAAAACCGCTACTACGACCACCACAAGTTAAAACATTACCAAGATCCTACCAAGATCCTACATTACCAAGAATAAGGAAGTGAAGTTACTTCTTCTTCTCAATTGTTAATTCTCAACAGAAGGAAACCTAACGTGACATTCAGTAACTGAACTATTGGGTAGCCTAGAGCTAAACAGGCATAGAGCACACAGACTTTTGTGGTGAAGGAAACATAAAGTAAGATCAATGTAAGAGAACATTAGGGATTCCAATTATTATTGTGAGAAAGTAAAAACCGAGGGTGGGATGAGTCTCACTTTTGGTCTTGCTGGGAAACTATGTTTTCCTTTTCCAATTCAGCGACGGCCTGTTCCTCGGCGAGCTTCTCGGCGCGGAGGATGGGCTCGTAGTAGTCGGAGTTGGCATCCATACACTGCTTCAACGAGGCGGTGACCCGGGCGCACTTCTCGAGGAGGTCATCGTTGTTGGTCTCCGCTTCTTGGACGCACTTCTCCCATGCGATGAAGGCGTCGCGGCAGCCGCCCCCTTTCATGAAGAGGCAGAACCCGCACTCTCCTTCTTCTTCCTCTTCCTCTGCTCCGGGGGACTCCGAACCTGCCGGATCGGGAGGGAGATCCTGCGCTTCCGCATCGGATTGGAGCTTCGGATCTTCCTTCGCAGGCGTGGACATGGTGGCTGAGTCGCAAGATACTGCACCAAAGAGAGAACAGATGCTATGCTATGCTCTGCTTAAAACCTCCAAAAACCCCTAAAACCCTTGCGTCTCCTTCCTTGACCACCAATCCACATATTTTTATGTATTTACTAGAATTTTTAACCGTGCAACGTCCGGTTTATTAAAAAAAATGCATGAGTTTATTAAAATAAATTTATTGGTATGAAACTTGAAAGATATGTTGGAACAAGGGGTATTAGTTTGAATATTTTATTATTAATATTTTTGTTTATTATTATTATTATTATAGTAGAAATAACATTTCTTCCCAAATAATTAATTCTAAATCTTTAATCATTATAAAAATTATTTGTTTGATTAATGTTTCTTAAAAGCATGATATGATATAGTTTTTAATTTAATATTATGATTAGGAATCCCTGAGCATTTAATATCTTTGAGAAACTCTAAAGTAAAATACTCACCTTGAATTTTTTCATTTTCATCATATTGGTAAGGAGTATTTGAACTTAAATAAATTTGTTTGTTCTTCACCATGTATCAAAGATAGAATGAAGTCATTTACTTGTTCAATAGAGTCAATTGTTATAGCCCCATCACAAACGATTCATGATATCCTTAATAGACCAGTATAAACAAAGTTTACTAAAAAAAGTAAAGGTGTTTCAGATTCTTGAATTAAAAGATCCAGTGTTATAAAATATTGCCTTCACCATTTTCATTCAAATCAGTACCTCCATCTCCAATTTGTAGATTTCAATCAGTAAATTCTTTTATAGTTCTTGCACTTTGATTTGAAATTGTAGTCTTAATCTCATTTTTTTTTTGAAGTTTTAGAACTGTGCAATGTTGTCACAAATCATAGTAGTATATTGATATCCTCACAATATCAAATCTTAATCCTTTTTTTACAACGACAAAATTTGTTTGAAATCACCTTCCAACATCAAAACTTTCTCACCAAATGGTCTTTCAACACTATCTTCATTTTTAGCTCTCATTATATCTATCAAGGTTTTACCAAAAGCTTTAAAACATAACTTGTTCATTAAAACATAACTCATCTTAACAAAATATACTTCGTGGCCCTTTATATGCAAGTTGGTGAGCCAATTCGGCTCACCACGGGTTCAACCGAGTAAGCCAGGTTCTAGGTGGATTAGGTCAAAAATCAACCCGTATTAAAATTTGTAAAAAAAATTTAACCCAATCTGGCCCGAACATGTGGTGGACCGAGTTGACTCGCATATTCCAATCTATTTTGACATCTCTATGAAAAATAGACTATATAAAACTACATATGATATGTCATCTATAAAAATGTAAAAATATAAAGGTTAAACAATACAAAAAAAATAGTAAAGGATCTATAACTACAAATAATATCAAATATAAAAATTAAATTTGATAAAAATATAAAGATAGGATATCTGGTTAACCTGTTTAGTGGAATCTTCATATTTTAGTACAAATTTATATTTTAAACTCTTATTTAGGGTATTTACCTTAAAATAACATAAATAGTTTAATGATTAAATTTATAATATTATATTATTATCAATTTTTAAGGTTTAATTGGAATTATCATTAAATATTTTAAAAATTGGTTTAATGTAATGTAATGTGTTAAGTTTAGAATATATTAAATAAATAAATAATTTTGGTGTAAAAAAATATTATATATTAATCATAATAAATAATATATATATATATATATATATATATATATATATATATATATATAAAATCATGTATATTGATTATTACAATTAATGGTAATTTGAAGTATTTTATTTGAATTATCACTGTATAGTTGACATTCAAAATAATTATTGATAAAGTTCATGAATGTGCATTTGGTCAAATGAGCAAATTATTAAAGAAATTTAAATTTATCAAAATACAATTTGTAACGTTCCGAATAAATAGATAAAACCCATTTAATAAAAATGCCACACACATAATATCTAGAGGGTACGAAGATTTGTGATATGAATTACTCCGTACTCCAACATATTCTTAAACATAAAAGAGGCCCCACACGGCCCAAAACATAAAATACTAGCGAACTAATAGTAATAAATCTAGTACAGACAAGAAAGTATAGCAAATAAATTCTTCAGCGATGGGCCCCAAAGTGGGCCTAATACTCGTCCAGTCCATCAAGTTGTAGCATTCCTATCATCATTACCACTGTTAGGGGTTCTCCCATCTGCTCACATCAATAAAATCGATGATCATCGCAATAGGAGAAGAACCACATACAAGACAACCAAACACGCAAACAGGGTAAGCTAGAGTAAAGAAATCTTGTGTCATAACAGTCAACATGCAATCTCAGAGTCAAACATGAATAACAGACATTCACACATGGATTACCAACATCATTTAAGACTCCCAAGACTTGACTATCCGAATACGCATAATGAGGCACCACCACGTGGCAGTGGAATTATGTCCTAACAATGAAGCGTCACCGCGAGACCTTCGCAAAATTACCCTTACAAGAGGCACCACCACGTGGCCTTCGTGGAATTACGTCCTGGCCTTGAGGCACCACCATGATACTCGCGTGGAATTACGTCCTTATGTTGAGGCACCACCATGAACTCCCACCATGAGGTTCATAGAATTAAGTCCAATAGGTGAGGCACCACCAGGGACTCTCATTAGGAGGGTCCATGGGATTACGTCCAACAGATGAGGAACCACCATGAGCTCTCACTACAAGAGTCATGGAATTACGCCCTACTCACACATTGTATATGTTTCACCAACCAATCAGAAGTTCTCATAATACTAACATCATGTATAACAATCCTATCATGCAATTCATGCTTTCCAATTCATACAACATAAAACAACATACCATTCCCACCACAACCTCATATATCAATCATGGCATCATCCCTCAACCCTCATAGTAAAGCATTTAGATCAGATAAGCAATCACACATCAATGCACCATTCAACAATAGTACCAAAACTTACCCCCCAGTCTCGCTCAGGCTAACAGGTCCCGCTCAGGCGAGGGAGGTCCTCTCGCTCAGGCGAGCCCCGTCTCGCTTAGGCGAGGACTCGAGTAGGGGAGCAGCGGACTCTACGAGGTCTCGCTCAGGCGAGTCCCTTCTCGCCTAGGCGAGACCACTCCTCACTCAAAAATAAAAACTCATCATCTAAGCGACAGTTCGAGCAGCAGGTCCCAAGCGAGCCTATGCTAATCTCGCCTAGGCGAGGCAGGCTCGCTTGGGTGAGGAAAACAGTGCTCACCACTGTTCTCTCGTGCAAAACATAGAAACCACCCTGAAACCACATTTTTACCAATATCAAACAATCAAATCACGAGCACACCTCAAGAATATAACTTAAACTCAGAAAATATGCGAAAAACATAGTAAATCGTAAATCCTAGCTTCCCTTATCTGGAAACGAGCTAGCGGAAAGTTCTGACACGCACACAGAGAGCACCACAGTTCTAAGAGTAGGCCAAGGGCTGAAAACGAAGGGAAGCAGAATAGGAACGAGATTACTACAAAGTCCCAACTGTGATCATCAAAAGAAAAGGATGCCCCAGAGAGTGAGAAGCATGAGCTCGAGATTAACTTACATGGAGAAGAGCTGAGTTTAGAGTTGTCTTGCCTAAGAGCTGGGATCAAACCCTAACAAAGCTTCCTGTTGCGAAAGAGAGAGAGTGTGACGGCTGCGAAATTTGTAGAGTAAGAGAAATGGAAGGATGAGGGTAGACTTAGGGTCTCCTTTTCTCCTTTGGGCCAGCCCTTAGGCCCAATAGTTTGGGACAGCCTTTAAAATAAAAGGTAGGAAATAAAGTGGGCCTTACACAATTTGCTCATTAATATAATAAAGGGTTAATTATGTTTTTCGTCCCTCAAGTATTATGCGATTTTGTTTTTAGTCCCCCAACTAACGTTTGCTCCAATTTGGTCCCTCATGTTTTGAAACGATTGGAAATAGTCCTCCTTTTTGGACGCCGTTAGTTTTATTTGACACCTGGCAAACGGACTGCCACTTATGGATCCCGTTTTAAGCTGTGTAAGTGGAGTGTGTTTCTGCACGTGCTAATTAAACAGAAGCTTTAATTAAATAAGACGAAAATGTTATTTCTTCAGTGGAAGATTTATTTTGTCTGAATTGAGTGGGTTGTGTTATTTAATTAAGTTCTCTGAATTAAATGAGAATGTCGTATCTTGAGTGGGAGAGTTATTTTGAGTGGGAGAGTTATTTTGTCTGAACGAAAGCGTTGCACAGACCAATCCAGGGCTTGAGGGAAAGGATTAAACCCTTACACAACAATCAGGAGGTTGAGGATAGGGATTAAAGCATGGAAGAGTAGAATCGGGAGTAGAATCAGGAGGTTGATGTAAGGGATTCAAGTATTGAAGAGTAGAATCGCGACCTAAGGTAAGTTCGGTCCTTCATGTTTTTTTTTTTGGATACTTGGTCTGGTTTGGTTTCATATTTTGGTTCGTGTATGGTTGTGTATTGATTGGAGTAAGGTTTTTTACGATAAATCGCGACCTAAGTAAGTTCGTTCCTTGTATGGTTGTC
>Ga0214545_1004213_pt1 | contig 27003 bp, 15 predicted proteins | sample CNSS4metaG_FD_160064 | JGI IMG/M metagenome (GOLD analysis project Ga0214545, IMG submission 160064) | Root nodule microbial communities from cowpea collected in UCLA plant growth center, Los Angeles, California, USA - CNSS4 | ecosystem: Host-associated > Plants > Roots > Nodule | place: USA... | reverse complement strand
ACAATTGACTATTTCATTCCCTTAGAGTATACGAGCATCATATTTAAGCAGCATTTCCAGCTCCATACATTAATAGGCACCAGCCTTAGGCACAAAAAAAAAAACAAAAAAGAAATAGTTTCCGAAACATTATTAGTATGGGAAAAGACAAAAAGGATCTGTTCAGAAATTTTTATTCATGAACACTTCTAGGTGAAAAAACAATTAAAAGTCATTGTAGAAAAAAAGTTGAAACAAATAAACATCGACAAACTTATGCATAAACTAATACAGTGATATAATAACCCAAAGAACTTAACTAGAATACACTCTTAAGTTTCAACCTCTTAAAACTGATTCAGAGCAAGATGAATGTAATTGGAGTGAATAAGAGATTTAGGGCATGAGAAATTCGAAAATCAAAAAGGGAAAAGAAACCTTACTAATTGAACGTTGTGATTGAGAGATGCACAATCGAAGAGCGAAATTGGTTTCAGACGAAGATTCGCAACGTGAAAATGTCTTTTCTTATTCGAGACGAAGATTTGAAGCATAGGTTTTACAAGCATCGTGGAAGATAAGCACTTGGGAGAAAAAGTAAAAATAATACGGGCAAAGGAAAAGATGAAAATGAGTCAAAATGTAAAGCTTTGCTAGGCTTCATTAAAAAAATGATTGGGACTTCTCAGGGGTTTGAAAAACCCCAATTACGTGTTGATTTTACTGGAGGTTGTTTTAACCCCTAAAAAAAAACCCTATTAAAATACCTTTTTCTTGTAGTATATTTTTTTTAATTGAAATAATTGTTCAAATGTATAGATTAATGAACAATAAAACAAATAAAAATGACAAGTAATTGAAACATGATTCTTACATAGTAAGTAAAAGTAAAATGTGTATCTAACAATAATAATAAAAGCAATAATAATAATAATAACAATTATAATAATTATAGTTTTTATTAATAATAGTAATATAATAATAGAAATAGTTATAATTAATAATAATGATAATAATATTTATAGTTGATAGTAATAATGATTATTAATTATAGTTGATAATAATATCCCGTGACGAATCTTGACCAATAATTTTGGAGAAGTCAAACTAATTTATAGTAAAAAATTTTGAACTCATCAATAATTTATTCGGAATAAAAAACTCTAGTTATTCCTTTTTTAATGTAAATAACTATATTGTCTTCAAGAAATTCATCTTTCTTCTTATTCCGAATTTTGTTTTGATAATAAGATTGACATAATTCAATAATGATTGACAAATCCTTCAAATTTGAATGGGTATGAACATCAACAGTAAGATGTTGGAGTAAAATTTTAAACTAATCATATATTTATCAATATACCTATTTTTTTTTAAGTTTAAGACAAAAAAATAATTTATCATAATCTAATAAATATTGAGACGTAATTACTAACAAAAATATATAATAGTAATAATATTATATATTACAAATAAGAGTAATAACTTTACTACTGATAATGTTAATAATACTAATAGTAATAATATATAATAGTAACATATAATAATAATAACAATTTTATTATTATTATTATTAAAATAATAATACTAATATTTGTTATAATTTTACTACTATCACTATAAATAATATTTATAATAATATTATTAATAATTAGAAATACTAATAATTATAAAAATATTTCAAATAATAATATTATTTATAATTAATATTATAGTTGAAATTAGAGCTGTCAAAATGGGTTGAAACCCGCAAGTCAACCCGGCTCACACGGGTTCAGGCCGAGTTGGGTTGAAATATTTTTACAAATTTCAATACGGATTGATTTTTGACCCGACATTTAGAACCCGACTCATCCGGGTTGAACCCGTGGTGAGTCAGGTTGGCTCATCAACATGCAGATAAAAGGGTCACACAAGTGTTTTTTTTTTTATTAAGTTGGGCTTTATTGGGTCATGTTAAGTTGTTTTTTTATCCCACACGTAAATAATTTGTATTTTTTTATTTTGGTTTATATTTGGATTGTATTAAAGTTTATTTAGATTTTAATTAGAATTACAATTTAGTTTTGATTGAAAAAAATAAAAAAATAATATATTTTTTAATTAAGTGAATCCGTGAGTCAATCCGTTTAACCCACCAACCCGTGGTGGACCGGGCCAGTTCAAATTTTTTTGGCTCGCTAAAAAGTGAGCCGGGTTGGGTTGGCTCACTAAATCATCAACCCGTGATGGTCGAGCCGGGTTGGGCCAGGTTACCCATTTTGACAACTCTAGTTGAAATTATAAAGAAATGAAAAAATAAAAACAAATTGACTTTTGTAGGATTTGAACCCGAGTCCTTTTATACCAGACTTTTAAAATGATGAAAAAACTATTTTTTATGATACGTGTCAATAAAAGAAAATGGGTGATGTAGTAACTTTTGTAGTATCTTCTTTTCTTAATTTGTAATAGATTCTTTTGTTGTTTGAAACTTGTATAAATCAGATTAGATAGTTTCTGATTGTTGTTTTAAGATTAGACTAGGTTGTTGTTAGTGGCAGATCTTCGATCAATATTTTTGGATGTCAAAATTTTGGTTGAATTACTCTTTTGGTCCATTTTTTGTTAAAAAATGTCAAGTTGGTCTTCTAGTTTTTTTAGTCTCAATTTGGTCCGATTTTTTTAAAAATTGATGCAATTTGCTTATTTTCATTAAATTTCTTGAAGCGGAGCAAGGATTTTTCATCATGATTGACTCTAAGATTATGTCAGTTACACCAACAAAACAAATCATCCTTATTCACAACTTCAATTTTGATTAAAAAACCTTGATCTGATTTAGAAAATTTAACGAAAAATGACCAAATTGCATCATTTTTTCAAAAACCGATATCAAATTGGGACTAAAAAAACTAAAGGACTAACTTCACATTTTTAAATGAACCGGTAAAAATATTGTATTTACTTTTTTTAAGATAATAAGAAGTAATAAAATTATAATTATTGTTATCATTATAATTATAAAATAAATACAAATAATTTTTATAATTTTATTATGATTAATTTACATATATAATGGTTAAGTTTCAAATAAAAACAGTCAAATAAAAAATGATTAAATTAAATAAGTGATCACTTAAAAGATAATGTTAATAAAATAATTAGTTTTATTTTTAAAAATATTAAAAGGTAAAATTGAAAATGTGAAAAACAAAAAAAAAGAATAGAAATATATTAAATATAGATATATAAAAAATTTTTAAAATATCAAATATATTAAAATATTAATTTTAAATATATATTTAAAATTATATATTAATTAAATTACATAGATATAAAAATTGTTGGGGGCATGCCCCTATGTGCCTTCAAAGGTTCCTTCTTGTTATTATTGTCTTGGTTTTGTTGTTTTTAGCTAAGTTTCTTCGGTTCATACTGTCATATGTTAGATTTCATGCTTTCTTAAGTAGATAGGAATATAGTTAGCTTAGTTTATGATTTTAAAGTTGTGTGAAGGGTTACTTTTCAGTTTTTAGTTTATTGCACTCCATAGTTTTCCTTAGTCTAACATACATTTCTTAAGTTTAAATAGGTCATTTTTGTAGTTTTTGTTGTTCGTAGTAGATAGACCAGTTTCTAGTGCTCTTTTGTCATTTAGAACTTGTTTGCATAGTTAATTTTCTGTGTTCACAAGTTTTAGCATGAGAATTTATATTAAGTTGCATGAAAACGTAATTTTGACAGCTTTGAACTCCTTTGTTTGTCTGGTCAATAATTTCCTCCATAGTGATCCAATTAAAGTGATTCTTGTTGCAATGGATTCCCGACTCCATTACCTTTGATTTGAATGCTAAAATGTAATATTTGGAGCACTATGGTAGTTTCAGTTTGATTTCGAAGTTGGCAGACAGTGTGTGGAGTTGATTCTTTAATGCATCATGAGGTCTTCATATATCAGATTTTAATTCTTTTGCTGTTTTTGACTTAGTTTAGTTTTTGTCTTACTTTTACCTTTTAGAATGTGTCTAGGTAGCTGATTAGTATTTCTAATAGCTAGATTAGTACAGTTTTCAGTTTTAACGTTTCTAGCCATTTTAGTTCATTTTTATTAGGTTCCATTAGGCAGATTTTAGTTCTCTAGTTGTTTTTGAGTTGTGATATGTTTTCCATCTTTCATTTGCTTTCTAAAAGTTGTCCAAGTAGTTTGTAGCAGTTTCTTACAATAGTTTGATTCAGTTTTAAAATTCTACAGTTTTTAGCCTAATTGGTGCTAATTTTTCTCCTAGGTAGCTAAATTTTGAGTTGTAGTTAAGTTTAGTTGTTTGAGCTGTCTTTTAGTTACATTTTGCCATTAGAAACTTGTCAAGATAGTTAGATTACACTTCCATAAGTTAGCTTAGTACATGCATATACATTTGGGTAGACTAGTCTTAGTTTTAGGTAGTTATTTTTAGAATCCCTTTTAGGAAGTAAGTTCTGAGTTAGATTTAGGTATTCTTTAGTCATTTTAAGGTAGTTTAGGTAGTGTCTTCACAATTTACTCATCCTTTAGCATAATCTTAGTTTTGGCCTAGTTTTTGGGTATTTTTAGAGGTTTGGGCAGTGAGATTTGAGTTTTAGGTAGAATTTTAGTTTTTGGTTGTTCCTTAAGTTTCTTTGGTTATTTTAAGCTTGTTGAGTAGGCTCTTAGTTATGTTTTTACCAGTTTACACAGTAGTGCATTTTTCTCTCTTTTCTAGCCTAGCTTTGCTTTGTATGTGTTTGTAGATGGTCTAGCTAGAGTGAATGAACATTTCAATCATTTCTTCTATTCCAATAATTGATTCAAGTATGTTTTTACATGAAAAGTGTGTGGCATGAACAATCTTGACCAATATAACCATGGAGAGAATTGAGCCTAAAATTTCATTCTTGCGTGTGCATTTATTCATGAAAGTGGCATTCTAGGCTTTGCTTTGTTACTCTATATAACTGATCATGGAATGTGATTTGTTTATATGATTTAGGCCATTTTTTATGCAACCACTTGCCAAATAAAGCCTGTCCTAAAAAATCACCATTGCACCCTCATTTTGAGCTAGATTTTACCTTTTTTCTTGAGAAAATAAGATCCTGGCAGCAACTAGCCATTTTCCCTGAAAAACCAAGTTTCTATCTTGGGATGTGTTGTAGAATAGTGTTGAGTTCGAGTGTGGGGATGTGTGATCTTTGAAGGTGCAAAAATATGAGAAAAGAGTGGCTAGAACAATGCAAAGCTGGAACAACAATGTAAAACTGGAACAATAGTGAAAAGTTGGATCCAAATAAAAAAATAAGAGGGAACACGATTGGAATAGAGTTGGAAAAGAAAAAAGTGTGAACAACAAGGAAGTGAGTGAGAAAATTGTTGGAGCACATTGCACATGAAAACAGTTTATACACTTGAACTCATCATTCTCCACCCTCATTCCTTTCACCTTTTAGGATTTAAGCCTTGCTTACCTTTCATACACCACACCCTTAGCCTAATTTCATTATATGCCATTGAATAAGTCCTTTTGATCTTCAAAGTGAATTCATTTGATCGATATTGTTTAGGAACTTTGCAAAGCACAAGAGTGTTCAGTGGATTGGATTGTGAGAGAAATATGAGCCAATACACTTGAGTGAAGAGTGGAAACACTACCTATAAGGTTGGATCTGATTTTGCCACTACATTTTGATTGTTCTCTACTTGAATTCTTTGTTTGGAGTTATTTTTTATGATGGCATGATGGAGTCGACATCGTACAGATTTGTCAGAATTTGATCCAATCGGCCTCCAATCGTCGATCTAGGCATAGATGATAGATAGAAACAACGGAAGACTGAAAAAAAACCAAGCTTCGTTTATGGAACTTGGGATCTCACCTGTGAGGCCACTCTAGGGTTTACTCTCGGTGAAGGTGAGCTAAGACAAAAGGGGGTTAAAATCACACTCTCATTTATCAAAGCTAACCATTACAAGAGGTTGGCCTGCCTTTTATAGGTGAACAAGGCAGCCGAGAAAGAAAACAAATGAAAGAAAAGATGGAATGTCGTCTAACAATAATCTAACAACGAGAGATGAAAAGGGTTGGTTGTCCATCAACTACTACAAACCCTACACACTAAGGGTGGACTGTGTTTGAGTGGCAGGAACAAACCCTAGCAAAGGCTTAGAATACGTGATGAAGAACCCTAACAGTTGAGAAAGTCTGCGTGACAAGAGAATAGGTGGAAGGACGCGTGAATAAAACCTTGTTGAGACGCTTGTGATGCATTGGCTTCAAATAGGTTGTCTTTGACGTGGATGAAATTGGGCTGCTACTTGCAGGCCTAATTAAGTTGCCGCTTGTAGATTGGCGCTGGAATGAGTGTAATGATTTCCTTGAATGGTAGTGTGAAAAAATGGCTTGGAAAATGGGCTGCATTTAATAAAACCCCAATTTAGAACAAATAATTATTTATTTAAAAACAAAACAATAATAAACTAAATAGGCCTAGCCAATGGCCCAAGCTATAAGCCTTGGGGTGAATTCATCATGGCATGTTTTGAAACTTGAACTAGATTGTTTTTCCAGTATGTGCAGGTTAGAGTTAGGATTTTTGGGCGAACTTTTTGATATAGCTTTGTGAAGCTTGATTTGTAGGTTTCTAGAAGTGTTGGTAGCTTTTCATTACATCGCCCAAGAGTGCAATGGTCTTAAGTGTGGGGATGTGATAAGTAGAATTCGATGTGACTAACATTTAACAAAAATGAGGACATGATTTAAGTGTGTCTTGAAGCTATCTTGATTAGGCATTACAGTTCTAGTGAAGTGATAAATCCCTTATCTCTAGAGTTTTTCTTAGCCAATTGCATTGTTTTTGGTAAGCTTAAGAGGTTAATTAAGAGTTATTAGCTTATAATTAGTTTAGTTAGGTTTCTAGTCTAGTTTTACAAAAATAGCTCAATTAGGTGTTTTTAATGCATTTTTAGTGTTGAGAATAGACAAAATTGGGTTTGAGATTTATCTCCCTTGTGTAAACCACACATAGGGTAATCTATTTATAATAGAGAGAGGTACAATTAAAAAAAAGTAACTAAAAATAAATAGAGTAAATAGAAGATGTTTTTTGATATTGTGATTAACAATATCTAATTATATATCTTAACAATATCAAATAATATCTAAACAATATCTAACACTCCCCGTCAAGCTGGAGCATACAAATCGTATGTGTCAAGCTTATTACAAATATAATCAATTCTAGGCCCTCGTAAAGACTTGGTAAAAATATTTACTAACTGATCACTTGAGCTAACAAATGCAGTCTTGATGTCTCCAGACATAATCTTTTCTCGAATGAAATGACAATCAATCTCAATGTGTTTGGTACTCTCATGAAAGACAGGATTAGAGCTAATATGAATAACAACCTAATTGTCACTCACAAGTGTCACTTGAGTGGCATCTCCGAATTGTAACTCTCTAAGCAATTGCTTGAGCTAAACAAGTTCATAAGATGCTAAGCCCATAGCTCTATATTCTGCTTCTGCACTAGATCTTGCCACAACACTCTATTTCTTACTTTTCCACAAGATCAAGTTACCACCAATGGAGACACAATACCCAGATGTATATCTTTTATCAGAAAGAGATCTTGCCCAATCAGCATCTGAATAACAAACAACTCTTTTATGGTTATTAGAACCATATAAAAATCCTTTTCCAAAAGATCCTTTAATATACTTCAAGATACGAATAACTGCATTCCGATGATCTTCACATGGGTAATTAAGAAACTGGCTTACCACATTGAATGCAAAGGAAATGTTAGGATGAGTAACTGTAAGATAATTCAATTTCCCAACCAATCTTCTAGACTGCTCAAGATCATATATAAGCTCCCCCTAAATTGGTAGAAGTTTAGTATTAGGATCCATAGGTGTATCAACATACTTTGAACTATGATGAGGTTTTATTAATAGTCCTGTTATCATAAAGTGTACTGTGTCATTGTAGTATAAAGTCGTCTCCACATGGACTTGTAAAGGTTTAGTAACAACTCGATCATAACTATTTTACTCTTAAGATTCAAGTTTTAACAAGTAAGTTTATGAGTCAAATATCGAATTAGAGGACACGGTTGATTGCTCTTGTTTCCCTTTCTCATATGATTACAATTACCCCTTTTTATCTCGCACTGTTCAAAACAATTGCTTTGGAAGCACTCTCTTTGGTAGATCTAGATGCATCTTTGTTATTTAGAACCTAAGGAATTTAAACCCAAGGTGATCTCTCAACTCTTAGATACTTAAACCCCTGCATTATTGCTTGAGCCTTTTCCCCCACCCAACATCCCCTCTGGATACTTAATTTAGCACCAGTACAAGTCTAGCAACCTTGTTGGACCATAATTCAAACTAGTTTCTCAACTTAGTTTAAACTAGTTAAATGATCACAATTTATTTAATTAACTTGCAGCAAATTGATCTCAAACAATAAGAAATGATATAGAAGATAAATGCATCATAAAATAAGGAAATGCAATTACAAGCAACCTTGCCTCTTGGTGTCTTAGCTACTCACGATGAATGTAGATCTTCTCAATTTACAACTTTCCATTTATTTTCTCCCTATACAATTGATCTATGGATTTTTTAAAGAGTAAGAACACAAGAGAGACCTATTCTATACAAAGTTGCTGCTCTAACAGAAGAAGGGGCCACTGTTTTATAGCCTGGTATAGGCGTTGCTCAACCGGTTTCCCAAGCTCAGCCATACAATCTTCATGTCCTAGATTTCTTCTTGTTTGAGGTTAGTCCAAGTTCAAACTAGTGTGAAGATTCTTTTGTCATTGAGCTTATTGAGTTCTTTTTACTTCTAATCCCCTTTCAAGTTTATGGCTAAACAACTTTCCTTCAACTTAGAAGTATGACTTTAGACTGTGTTATGCATCTTCAACTAATGTGGCTGAACTGGATTGGTGTGGTTCAACCACTCGTCACCTATTTCCTTATTTTTCTGCAAAAGAGTGACACATAATTTAAGATTTCTCATTTGTCATCCAAAAAGTGTGGATCATGATGTTTGAGCAGAAGGAGACATGTTTTCTTGAGAAAAGTGTTTTTCCACCTAAGATAAGTGTCTAATTTGATATGAAAAATGGATGTTATGTAGACACTTATCAAACTCACCAACCCAGTTTCCTCCAATATATCCATGACATACTTCCTCTGAATATAAAAAATATCATCATTGGATTGTGCCACCTCAATACCCTAAAAATATCTAAGTTTACTAAGATCTTTGGTCTAAAAATGGTGACAAAGATGTTGTTTCAACTGAGAGATACCATGGTTGTCACTCCTTATAAGAACGATGTCATCAACATATACTATCAAGTAAATACATCAAATACCCGAGTGTTGATAAAAGACAAAATTATCTGTTTCACATCGAGTCATACCAAATTATTGAACAACATTGCTAAACTTTCCAAACCAAGGTCTAGGAGACTGTTTTAGGCCATATAGGGATTTGCAAAGACGACATACCATCCTAGAAGACTCCTCTTGAGCAAAAAACCCAGGAGGTTGCTTCATATAAATTTCTTCTTGCAAATCACTAATGCGGAAAGCATTTTTAACATCCAATTGATAAATAGGCCATTGTTAAAGAGCAACCATGACGATAAATAAACAAACAAAAGCCATCTTTGCCACAAGGGAAACAATATCTCCATAACCTTATGTGATCCCAACAACGCTTATAACATGGCCCAACGCCTAAGCATAAATCATGTTGAAGGCCCAATCCATGGCCCACATGCATCTCAAGCCCAAAGTCCACCAAGAGGCCCAATAAAAGGAGCATTCTAAACAAGATCCAAAAGGGCTTCAATTACTCTTTTCATGGGCCAAAGAAGATCTAAAGATATGAAGAGATTGCATGATTGAGCATTAGAATAGCCTTTTAAATTGGGCCCATTGTTTAGGTCTTTCTTTCATAAATAGTAGGCTAAATAAACTTGTTCCTTAGACTTTAATTGGGTTAATCCAAGCCCAATAGAGAGGATTGGCCAAGATGTTAGTTTTGAAATGGTTGAAAAGCCAAGAAGGGGGGTTGAATTGGCTAGTTAAAAATTTAGGCTATCTTTGCAAGTTAAAAACCACATTTAATTGAATCAAATAGATCACCAAGTTAGGATGCAAACAGTACTGAACTGTACACTTTCAACCGATCAAAAATAGAGTTAATCGATTGATTTTACTAAACAGATTCTGTTTTGGTATAATCAACTGATTGAAACAGAAAAACAGTCGACTGAAATACTAGGAAAAATGTAGAAATGAAAATTCGAGTTTTAAACCAAAAACAATGCTCAAGAATGATCAAGACCAGTTCGAAATGATTATACAAACATGCTCAATGCTACAGATGTCATGGAAACATGCAAGAACATGAAAAAGATGATTAAAGCACAAGCTCTTTAAACTTTAAAATGAGAATGCAAGAGAGAAAGGTTAGAGAAGAGAGGACACCACGAGATTTTTATACTGGTTCACTCAAACCTGAGCTACATCCAGTTTGTCAAGGCAACCTGAGCTTGACTTTGCACTATTTCAAAATTTTTACAAAGTATCCACCCTTACACTTCCAAAATATGAAAAAACACCACAAAAGACTCTTGAATCACACAAGAATCACACCAGCACAGCAAGAACCCTCTTGCAGACATGGAAAACTACCAGGCACACACACAAAGCTTGAGAAAGATCAAACCTTAGTGGTAGCACAACCCATCCTACCACAAACCACTTTCTCCAAGCTTCAAACCAAGCCAAAAGCTCCAAGAATTGATCCAAGATCAATCTTCAACAGCTGCAACAAGTATGATCACGAAGGAGAGAGTTTCCACAAGTTTCCAGAACAAATCCGTGCTCTAAAATGATCAACAGACCTCTCTTTCGAAAATCACAACTTTTGTAGTCAAACTATTACGAAATTCAGCAGGTTGATTTTCAAATCAATCGATTGAGTTCACTTGACTTAAGTGAAATCGGTCAATTAAAAACTAAATCAACTGATTGAATTTATTGTAGTTTAAGACTACTACAACCAACCTTTTAACCTGTTAAAAAGCCATTCAACAAATTAAAAGAGACATTTTAACTTGTTGAAAAACCATTCAACAGATTAAAAACACAATAAAGACCAAACTACAACTAATTAATGCTATAAGGTCTACAACATGAGTTACAAACTACAAAAACACTTTCTTAATGATGTAACTACATGGAGAGCACACGTTCCAGCCTTGATTAACATAGTTATCATCAAATCTCTTTTCCTTCATCAATGTAGGCTTCATTCCAATGGTAATGGCTTCAAGATAGTTCAAAAGAGCTTCATTCAATCTTCATCAAATCTTCAAGAAGCAAACCACCTTGGCTTTTCATGTCAACACAAGACACTCTCCTTGCCACATGAAAGGAGTGGCTTCTACCTTGCAAAGAAGTGTCATGCCACTTGTCACACATCCATCATGCACATCCAAAAGCCAAGAAAGAGACTTCTTCTCCAAGCTTGCATCTCTTTTCAAATATAATTTCATATGCATGTGCATTAGTGACGTTCTCTTCTTTAAAAGAGAGTCCTAGAGCACTTTGTAGAGTTTACTCTTGAAATTTCTAATAGAATGTTTGTGTTGAGATCACTCCACTCTTTTATTAGTTTGATAACACCTAAGCTAGAGGTTTACAACATTTCCTCTGGCCACCTTTCACTAGTCTAGTTTCTAGTCTAGTTCTCCTTTCACCACTTGAAATTCCATTGTTACAAGAACCTTAAACACTTGTCTCCATGCCATTTTTCGCTGCCTATGGAGTTCATACTAGCCACCACACATTAGAGCTCCATCAAATTGGTATCAAGAGCCACTCATTCTCGGAGTCTCAAGTTTGAGTAAGGTTTTTGGTCTTATCTTGTGGTTCTTGGAAATTTTTGTGTTGTTCATCCAATTTTCATTGTGTTCTTTCATTTTTTGTGTTGTTCTTCCATTTTCTTTAAGTTTTCTTCAAGTTTCCTTCAAATGAATCGAACATCTATATGAGTCTACATGAATTCTATGGATTTAAATGGTAGATCTCCATGATTTTTGGTTCACATTTGTTTTTAAGTTCCATTTATTTTTCCAGCAACATTTTCATTCGGTGGTTTCCATTTATTTTCAGTTTATCATCTTGTATTTTGTCTTAAGTTATGTTTAAGTGCTTTGTTTCATCTCCATTTTCGTTTCATTTGCTATTTTTTGCATTTTCTTGATGAGAACCAAGTCCTACATCACACAAAAGAGCAATGAACATCAAAGTGATGCTTATGGATGTGTAAGGCATGTTCTCACTGTTTTTGATCCCTTTCACCGATTGAATTCTTGCTTTTATGTGTTCTAGATGTTCTTCTATGATTCATGCTTGATTCTAGATCATAATCAAGTTCATTCTACTTGAATTTCATAGAACATCTTCTCAATTTCCATGAGCAACAGTGCTTTAGTCTCTGTTTTTAGTTTTCACTACACGCACGACCAAATTTTTTTCTGATTTTTGCCTCTTAAAGATAAGAGATAAAAGAAAATAAAAAAAATCACTAAACAATGTTAAGTAAAAAAAAAATATGAAAAATCTGTGAATTTGAGGCATCAATCAGTGTTTTCTGGACTGCTAGTTTTTGGAAAATTCATTTTCAATGTTGTTTTGTGTGCGTTTTGTGTGTTGTAAGTGCTCTTTGTTGATATAATTCTTGGCTTAGGTGTATGCTCTATATTTCCTTGAGTTGCCTTAATTTCAAGTGGATTCTTCCCTTCATTTGGCACTGTTGCAATGAGTACTATAAGCTTCATGTTTGAGCACTTCTTTTTCAGATTTTCTCTTCAATTCTAGTGTTATTCTAGGTTCCTTTTCATTGAGCTAGCCTTTCATTCTTACTTTAATTTCTTGCTTGTCATTCGTTCAGTACTCTTTCAGTCACGTTACATGTTCATTCACTTTGGTTAAGCACTTATAATGAGCTTTTCTTGCTTTATTCTTTGCTTCTTTTCAAGTGCATTGGCTCTCGGGTTTGAGATTTGATTTGGTATTTGGTATGAATTTTAGCTTGGTTGCTATTCTAGTGGTAGCATTTTTAGGTGGTGGATGTGAAGTAAAGTTTTAGCTTCGTGCTTTCATTATAATTTCTTCCTCTTCCTCACCTTTGAGAGATTTGATCCTACAACCTTTGAGAGTGTGTGTGCTAACCATTTTAGTTGGCATAGTTTCTTGTTGTTTTTCTTGACTGTTTTGCAGTTGTTGGTTGTTGTTTTGGTGATCTTTGAATGTCCAAATAATTGTGTGTGGTGCCTCCAAGTTGCCACAATTGGTGCTATAAGTTTTGTCCATCAACTAAGGCTTTAAACCTTCCATCAAGCTATCGGACATTAGTGTTTTGGCAACACCATTAAGCCTTTATTTTTCTTTGTTTCCATTGTAGTTTTGTGCTTTATTTTCTCTTCATCTTTTGGTCACTCATTTGGTGGAAAGTGAAGTATCTTTGTGTGCAAACTTTTTTAGTAAAATGGCCTAAAAAAATTGTGAGTTTCTAAAGTTGTTTTTGGCCATTCTTTTGGCATCCATTGTGCTTGCGAGATACTTCATTTTAGCAACTACTTTGTGTTCCAAATATTAGTTTTTTTTCCTCATTGTAATTGTGGCCTACTTAGGTATCTTGGAGAACTAGAAGGTGTTCAATCCCATCTCCGAAGTAGAACCTTTCTCACCTATAGTGAAACATTTTTAGTGGTAAGAGTGTTGAAAGTTCTAAGTGCTTTCTCACCTTTTCTTAGGCCGCATAATTTAGATTCATGTTTTCACATTGCATAGTGACTTGATTTGTGAGACCATAGTCTCTAAAATTTTGCCAATTAGGGGTCCGTTTTTAGTGTTAAATTTTCTTTGTTTTTTTTTGTTTGTGTACTTTATCTTAAGTGATTCTATCTACTTATTACTTGAACATGTGTGTGAACATTGAGTACTTTTGCAAGTGTAACCTTGGCAAGGATTAGCCTTGGTACTTAAGAAGTCCTTGAGACTCACCTCGCTTACTTGGAGGTACATTTCATAGTGACATTCCATTCTTTGGGGAGGATATAGGTCCAATATCATTCATAGATTGAATGTGGGATACAGAGAAGTTGGTGCAACCATTCTATAATAGATATGGTCAGTCTGATATTCTTAGGCATTTTATTTCTAGGTTTGTAGGACGTGCATATGAGTGGTGGAAAAAGAGACAACTTAGAGTGGAAAAGAGAAGAGAATCATACATTAATACATTTTATGAATTGAAAGCATGCATGTGGAAACATTTTGTTCCCTCTTCATTAGGATCACTAGAGAGCAGTAGTCTAGGCTACAAAACTTTATTGATATAGGAGATGCATTCATTCAAAATCTAAACAAGTTTTCTCATCAAGAAAGAGATTTTAAAGATAAACTGGACTTGCTCTTGAGTAAGAAAAAGAGAAAAAGAAAAGTTTGAAAAGCAAAGAGCATTTGAAATGCAAAAGGCATTTGAAAAGCAAAGAGAAATTGAAAAGCAAAGAGCAATTAAAAAGCAAAGAGAGTATGTGGAAAAAGAGAAAATAGCGCAAGAGAAAAGAGAAAAATTTGAGAAAGAACTAAGAGAAGAAGAGGAATGAAAGATAAAGGAGAAGTTAAGCATAAAGAAGGAGGAGAAAAAGAGAAAAAAGTATGAAGAAAAAGAGAGAGTAAGACAAGAGGAAGAATTAAAAAGAAAAGAGGAAGGGATTAAGAGGAAAGAAGCAAAGGAACTATTGTTTAGAGCAATAGAGATACAACATCCTTGCATAGACCTCAAGATTAAGCTTCCAAAGGGAGTGATTCCATCTTTACACTCTACCTTATCTTCCATTAATTCTTTTGTCTTAGTTCTTCCTAAAATTGTTTTTCCACCTTCACCCATTATTTCAAACTCCTCCAAAGATTTTCCAAAACCAACCTTTGACTTAGAGTTACCTTTTCGAATCAAAATTTTTGTGAAGTGGGTCGCATATCACATTTTTCCAAACTTAAAAGCCCATCCTCAGATATTTTGCGTCCATATCGACTGCATGGTCTTTATGATTTTACTAAAATAATGTTTGATGACTATTGCAGATATATTTTTGATCCTAGTGGAACCCAACTTCAGTTGTTGTGAGGACAAATCCTCTTCAAGATGGAGGGGATGATGTGATCTCAACAAGGCTTATAGCTTGGGCCAATGCCTAGGCCCAAATCATGTTCAAGGCCCAATCCATGGCCCACATGCATCGCAAGCCCAAAGCCCACCAAGAGGCCCAATAAAAGGAGTATTCTAAAGAAGATCCAAATGGGCTTGCCTCAAAATGGACAAACTTCTCATGGGCTTCAATTACTCTTTTCACGGGCCAAAGAAGATGTGAAGATATGAAGAGATTGCATGATTGGGCATTAGAATAGCCTTTTAAATTGAATCCATTGTTTAGATCTTGCTTTCGTAAATAGTAGGCTAAATAAACTTGTTCCTTAAATATTAATTGGGTTAATCCAAGCCTCATAAAGAGGATTGGCCAAGATACTCTCCTTGCCACATGAAAGGAGTGGCTTCTAGCTTGCAAAGGAGTGCCATGAAACTTGTCACGCATCCAACCCATCATGCACATCCAAGGGCTAAGAATGAGACTTCTTCTCCAAGCTTGCATCTCATTTCGAATGTAATTTCATGTGCATGTGCATTAGTGACCTTCTCTTCTATAAAAGAGTGTCCTAGAGCACTTTGTAGAGTTTACTTTTGAAATTTCTAATAGAATGTTTGCGTTGAGATCACTCCACTCTTCTATTATTTTGAGAGCACCTAAGCTAGAGGTTTAAAACATTTCCTCTAGCAACCTTCCACTAGTCTAGTTTCTAGTCTAGTTTTCCTTTCACCACTCCAAATTACATTGCTACAAGAGCCTTAAACACTTATCTCCATGCCATTTTTTGCTGCCTATGGAGTTCCTACCAGCCACCACACATTGGAGCTCCATCATAACCCAACCCAAAACTTTGAGTATAATCTTTGACCACAAGACAAGCTTTGAGGCAATCAATAGTACCATCAGGTTTAACTTTGATAGCAAACACCCACCTCCAACCAACCAACAACAAATTTCCTAAACGGTAACGGGACCAGTTTCGAAGTTACACTGTTATGAATAACACTTAGTTCATCTGTCATGGTCTGACGCCAACCAAGATGGGCTAAAGCTTCACGGACAATGTTTGGAATGGTCACAAAAGAAAGAGAGGAAAGACATGTATAAAAAGGTAATGATAATCGATGATAACTCAAAGCAATATAATGGAGAGAGGGATTACGGGTAGAACGCATACCTTTTTGTAGGGCAATAGGAAGGTCAAACTCAAGTGTCGGAGCCGAAAGAGACAGAGTAGTTGACACTTGAGTAGAGAGTCACATAGTGGTGGTTGTAAGACCCGGGAAAAAATTAGACTAAAGGGAAACACATGGAAAAAATTTAATAGCTTGATTAATGTTGTTGATCTATTTAATTTAATTAGGTTATTAAATTATTAAATTATGAAATATGAAAGAATTATTATTTGAGTGATTTAAGTTATAGTTGAATTTATAATAATTATTTAAGTGATATAAGTTATTGTTTTATTTATTTTAAATTTTAATATCATATATAATGTTGTGAATATGTGTTTATAAAGTTGTAGTGCGCATGTTAACGTTGAGATGCATATAGCGTAATTGTTGTTTGTTTGCCAATAATGTGAAGGTGCTTGAGTTCGAACCCTCTGTTGCATGTTCCGTGCAATAATTTGTTTAATTTTCTCTCTTCTCTTTTGTTGTGAGGCCCACAAAAGTTTTTAAATTTTCTCTCTCCTCCTTTAATATTTGAAAACAAGGGTTCTTCATTTTTCTGTTTTCATTTTCCGTCACCTGCAACCAGCTTTTATTTTGTTAAAGTAATGTTGTTCCCATTGTTATAGAAAAATAAAAAGGGCTAAAGCTTAAGATTTTAACAAAAAAGATTACGCAAGAGATAGTGAGGGCCATTTAAATTAAAAAGGGTTAGGGTTTCGGAAAAAAATGGCACACATGAATTAGATAGGAAGAGACTGAGAGAAGCCATTGAGAAGTGAAATGAGGTAATGAAGGAGATGATTGGAAGAACTTCTAAGAGGTAGGGGAAGCTTTACCTTATTTTGTTCTCTATATTTTGTGTGGATTGATACATGTGGATTGAAGGCATATCTAAGTGTGTAGAATGATGAAGAGTGTCGTGTTGTTCTCGCTTGTTTTCATGTGCTTGCTAGTTGATGGAATGGTGATGGGTATTGGCTTGTGCGATGTTCTGAAACCGTGAATCTATCATGTTGTTGAATATTTTTCCTTTTATAGTATGCTTTGGATGAATGGGGTGTAAGTGCTTGGGTAAAACGAAAGCATGAGAGAGTGTAAGGAGTGGTGCAGTGATATTGTTAGTGTTGTGCATGTACCCCTTTTCTGTTCTCTCGTTTCAAGTTTCCTTTGGTTGAGTGCAGCGTTCCATGGGGGATTAGCTTTCGGTAATTCTTTCTCGTGATCATCCCAATTTAGGTCTTATTCAAGTGGTGGAGTACTTGGTGTAATTTTTAGATTTCGTGATATAAAATGTTTTAGGGTAGTGGGTTCTCTTAGGGGGGAGTTTCGTTTCTTTATTCTCTTCAATATTTGTCTCTTTCGCAAACTGTATATCATGGTTCATGGAGTCGTTTTGAATCAACATTGTTCCTAGGGGTGGGCAAAAAATCTAATTTTCTTGATCCAATCCACTTTTGCTCCAATCTAATCCATTTATAATTCATTTTATTAAAAATCCAATCTATTTAATGGATCTGGATTTCAATCTAATCTACATTTTATATATTTTATAGATTGGATATCCATTTTATAAATCAAGATTTTTAAATATGTATAATCCAAAAAATCCAATCCAAATTTTCAATTTAAATTTTTAATTGGGTTAGACTAAAGATTGAGATGCACTAGGCTAAATTCAGACTCAGACGAGCCTTGCTCAAAGACCTATACAGACTGGGCAGGCCGACCGACCATAAGAGGTTGGACTGACCTCAAGATATGAACAAGTTAGGCGGACCCGACAAACCGAACGAGTCGATCAGGCCCAACGATCCGAAAAATTCGAGTGAGCCCGATGACACGAATGGGCTAGGCGGGCCCAATGACTCGACGAGCCAGGTGGGCCCGATGACTTGAACGGACCCAGCAGGCTCTATGACCCAAACAGGCCCAACGACTCGGATGGACTCGACGATCTGGACGGACCTGACGACCCAAACGGGCCCGACGACCCGGACGAGCCCGACACCCTAGACGAGCCTGGCGACTCGGACGAGCCTGAGGACCTACACGGGCTCGATGACTTGGACGAGCCCGACGCCCCAGATGGGCCTGGTGACTCGGATGGGCCTGACGACATACATGGGCGTTACGACCCAAATGGGCATAACGATATGAATGGACCAGACGACCCGAATGGGCTGGACGATCCAAACGGACCTGACGACTCAGATGACCTAGACGGGCCCGATGACTCGGATGGGCTTGACGACCCGGACGAGCCGAACGACCCGAATGTGCCCGACGAGTCGGACGGGCCTGGTGACCTACACGGGCCTTACGACCCAGATGGCACAACGACACGAACAGGCACGACGACCCACATGGGCCTTACGACCCGGACAGGCTCGACGTACTGAACGGGCCCTACGACCCGAACGGGCCTGACGCCCCGTTCAATTCGTTGGGCTCGGGTCGTAAGGCCTGTGTAGGTCGTCAGGCCCATCCCCGTCGTGTGGCCCGTCTAGGTTGTCTAGGTCATCGGGCCCGTTTGGGTCGTTCGGGTTGTCGATCCCGTACGGGTAGTCGCGCCCGTTTGGGTCGTCATGCCCGTTCGGGTCATCATGGCCGTTCGGGTCGTCGGGCCTGTCCGGGTTGTCGCGCCCGTTTGGGTCGTCATGCTCGTGTGAGTCGTCATGCCCGTCTGGGTCGTTAGACCCGTCCAAGTCGTCGGATACGTTTGGTTCGTAAGGCTCGTCCAGGTCGTCTGACTTATTCGGATCGTCGTGCTTATCCAGATCTATTTTAAAAAATAATATATTTTTCATGTTGAAGATGAAAGCCCATGGGTTGGCCCTGACCCACCGGGCTTTTGTAGGGTTTTTGGCCTTTTGGGTCATGTTGGCCTTAATGACACAAGTTTTAAAAAAATCAATTTAATTTTTTTTTTATAAAAAATGGATTCTAGATTTTGAACTTGATCCAAATATTTGGATTGGATTTAAATCTTGATCCAAATATTTGGATCTGGATTTTAAAAATATTCAAACTACTTTTGCTAAAAAAATGGATTTGGGTCGAAAATCTAATCCAATTATTTAGGTATAAAATGGACGTGGATTGGATCATTATCCATGCCCACCCATAACTATTCCGTTTTGATGCACGAGGGTTATTCCACTTTAAGTCATTCTTACAGCTTTGATTGGTTGGGGTGTGGTTTGGGGTTGTGCCACTGGGAACTTTTCGTGATGGCGATTGGGTTCCTTGAATCTTGGTTATGCATGCAAATAGGTTATATCTCTTGCATGGGGCACAAACCTTTCGAAAAGTTTCCTTGCATCCCGAAGTCTAGTATGTGGTGGTTTCGCATTTTTGTCCTTTATTTATTCACATTGCTATAGCTTGGTTCACTTTCTCTTTCCTATCACTTTGTGGTTTGAGTGGTAACCCTTAGGTGCAGTTTTGTTCTCCTTTTACCTTCACGTTTTGAGACCTTGTGTTGCAGCCATGCATTGCTTTACAATTTTCGCATGGGATCCACACTCTTATTTACTTCTCTTTTCCTTTGCATTCTCTTTCTTCCTTTTTTTTCTATTTTCTTTTATGTAAAGGCATGAATTGACTTTTCTCTTTCTTCTTATTCTTTTATGTAGATGCAGTGGTTTCTTTTAAAAGTAAATTGGTTTCTTTTCTTTTCTCTCATCACATGCGTGAGTGGTTTGCTTGGTGGAGGGGGCCACATGCATTTTCTTTCATTTTAGATTTGGATGTAGATCATTTGTGGGACCCATGAAGCATAAAAACCTATATTTTCTAGTTTTAAGCATTATTTTGTTTTGATCAACGTTATAGCTTTACCACATATAAATTACATTTCGTTTCATGAGTTCAAGGCAACGTTTTGGTTCCATTGTTTTCGCAAGTCACTCATACGTATTTGTTTGGTAGGAAACCCATAGCATGTCTAGTGATTTTGTTTCTTTCTTTCAACCACGAACATGCATGCCTATGAGTTCTTTTATTTTTATTTTTATGTTTGGTGTAGTATGTAAGTTTCATTGGGTATAGGTCTTTGGTTTTTAAAACATGTTTCATACACCTTATTTTGTGAGATGACGTGCATGGAGTTGTTTTCTTATTCTTTTTGTTTTTTTTAAGTTATTGTTTGGCATGATAATGTTAAATAATGCTATGATATTATTTAGTTATCTATACTTATTAGTGTGACCTTGCTTGATTTGAATTACATATGTTTTCATGGGTTGCATGTATGGAGTTTAAGTAGTGGTTTGAGGATAATTACTTGAGTGTGATGTTATGCTTGTGTTTGAATGAATGTCATTCGTTGAGTTGGTTGCTTGAATATATTGTTTGGTAAGTTGATGGGCTTTGATGAAACTTTATTTCCCATGCATGATGTGGTAGTTAGTACTTTGTTGGCAATATGTAATTCTCATGTGTTGAATATCGGGAATGTCTTGCCTTGCTTGAAGAGTCTTGGTGGAATTAAATGTTGTGTGAGATTTTCCGTACCTAGGAACCTAGTGGTGACTCTTTCGCCTATGTGAAGCAGTGGAAAGGGGTCCTCTTCACCTATGTGAAGTAGTGGTAGAGGATTGGTTCTAGTGTTGTACCCTCTCGCCTGTGTGAAGCAGTGGGGAGGGGAAAGATGTTTCACCTTATTTCAGCTCGTTGCGAGTATAGTGCCCGATGTGCGATGCATCAACGTTTTTACTCATAATTCCTTGAGGAATAAGGGAGATAGTCTGGCTGTAATAGTGGGACACATCGAACCATCTGTTCTAGGAAACTAGATGTTGTTGTGGGGTGAGAGGTCGCAGAAAACCAAAGCTTAATTATGATCACTATGTGTGAAGATTTAGATGAATGTGATGCTATGTTTGGTTTGGTATGATTATTTTGATTTCGAGGGTGGTGTGTTCAAACCAAAGATTGATTGGGATCATAGTGCTTCAGTGTTACTTGAATGAGATGTTGAGGATTATTTGTCGTGTTTTATTTACGAAATTCTTTTATATATCATTGTTTATGGTTAGCTTACCCCTATTTGTTTGTTTGTGTGTTTGTTGTATGTGCGATGATCGTATAACGTGTGTGTTATACAGGAGCAGATGCTTTTGGCATGGAGTAGATTGACGAGAGGTTGGGGTGAACTCGGGAGTTTTTATAAATATTTAGTTGCTTTTAATCAAATACTGAAGACTATGTATTTCCTTTTGTTCACAATTATTATTGGAAGTTTTTGACAAAGTGGCGTTTTGAACTATGTAATTTAAATCAAATTAAAAGTTTTTATTAGTACATTTTCAATGATATTTCATTTGTCGCTAAACAAAATGATATTTCATTTTGTTGAGGGGTATAAGCACAAGAAGTTTGATGTAGAATACTGTGAGAAGCCATAAATAGTTTAAAAGAATGAGAAAGATATTAACGGCCATTATCACTGTGCAAAACTCCAATAGAAACATCGAACTGAGTTTTAACTTCATTAAAAAAAGATTGAAAGATAGGAATAATTTTGATTGATTTTTCATTAAAAATAATCAAGTACATTTGGAATAATCATCAATGAAAGTAACAAAGTATTGAAAACCTAAAGTAGACTTAACACGACTATGACCCTAAATGTCAGAGTGAACCACGATAAAAGGGGACGAAGCACCACGTGTGACACTACGAGGAAAAGAAGTACGATTATGTTTGCCTAATTGACACGACTCACACACCAAATGAGACAGCTTGGACAAGACAGGGACAAGCTATTGTAACTTGGCAAGGCTTGGATGATCTAATTGAGCATGAAGAAGAGAGGGAGACTCCAAAACTACACCAATGTGTGTAGAGGGACGAAGATGATAAATACCATGAGACTCACATCCTATGCAAGTCACCTGTTTCGAACTCCGGTTTTGTAAACACACAAAATTGTTGGTAAAAGAAACAACACAATCAAGAGAACGAGTTAGACGATTAATGGACAACAGGTTAAAAGGTGACCTAGGGACATAAAGAACATTATCAATAGTTAAAGAAGGAAAAAGTTTAACAGTGCCAACACCATGAGATGAGACTCTAGAACCATCATCCAATGTAAGATAAGGTAAAGGATTAAGAGAGGATAAAGAGGAGAACAAAGATATTTTACCAGCGATATGATTAGTGGCTCCTGAATCAAAAACCTAAGGACCAATAGAAGGAGATCAGGTTAGACCAGCAAAAGATGTACCTGTGTGTGTGACAGGTGCAGTGAAACTAGAAGACTGTTGATCTTATACCATTTGAGAAATTTGTTGAACATAGCAGGTGTATCGGATGAAACAGAAGAAGGAAGATCCCTAGTAGACGAAGGTAGGTAAAGATAAGTTTGAACAACTACAACAGATCGAAGAGGACAACCATGTAATGCATAAAACTTGTCAATCTTGTGACCTGGCTTGCAACAATGGTCACACTTGTATAATGCATAACACTTGTCAATCTTGCTTACTAGAGGCATCATAGGTTTCAAATCCTTTCTCCCATAACTCCTTTAGCTCATCAACTAGAGGTTTTAAATAGACATCTATGCTACTTTTAGGGGAAGAAGGACCTGGAATAAGTAAAGATAACATCAAATAAGGTTGCTTCATGCAGGCCCATGGAGGTAGGTTGTATGACATCAGAATAACCGACCAAATACTATATTTGCTACTCATTGTCTTATATGGATTAAATCCATCACTTGCTAACCCAAGCCTCACGTTTTTTGGATCCAATGCAAAATTAGGATGTAGTGAATCAAAAGTTTTCCAAGCAATTGAATTTGCATGATGTCTTAATTTTCCATCATTAGTACGACCCTTCTCATGCCATTTCATTGAATCAACAGTTTTTGATGACATATATAACTTTTTGATCCTCGGTTTAAGAGGAAAATACCTCAACACTTTGGCTGGAACTGGAGGAGAAACTACCTTGCAAGAAACTTTCTTCTTAAGATTTAGACACACTCTCTCTTTATATCTAGAAGCGCCACACTTGGGGCATGTATCTTCATTCTCATGCTCTTTCCAAAATAGGATACAGTCATTAGGACAAGCATGGATTTTTTCATAACTACAACCTAACTCTTTGATTAAGTATTTGCAATCTTGGAATGTTACCGGCAAAGAAGAGTTTTCAGGAAGCAATTCTTTTAGCAATATTAGTAGCACACTAAATGATACATCGCTCCACCCATAAAGGTTCTTAATATGGAGTAAACGAACAATGATTGATAGTTTTGAGAATTTTTTACAATCCGGGTATGCTTCTTGACGAGCATCACATACTAAATTGTAAATCATCACCATTTCTACATCAAACTCTTCATCTTCATCCAAGATGTCATCAAAATCACACTCAAGCATCATGAAAGTATCCTCTAAAAGTTCATCCAAATTATCTTGCATATTAGCCTTTCCTTTATCCACTTTTGAAGATCCACCTTCCCCATGAAAAATCCATTTATCATATCTTTTATCAAATCCATCACAAATTAAGTGTTCATACACTTCTGCTCGGTTACTCCAACAAAAATTATTACAATTCTTGCACGGACATAAAATTTGATCACCTTGTGCTGCATTACTAAATGCAAAGTCGAGAAACTTGTTTAAACCATCTAAGTACCTGCTAAAAGATCTTGGTTGACACATCCAACTCTTGTCCATGACTCTGGTTTTCTCGTTAATTTTTCTTGATAATTGTTTCAGCTACTGTTAAGATAATTGATGTAAAAGACATAATTGAATTAGATAATTGTTTCAACTTTGTGATCCAAAAATATATCACTCAAAAAATCAATATAAGAAAGAATTAGTACTATCTTCAACTTAAAACAAATATAAGAAAATCAAATTATAAATTTTATTCTTTATATATTATTCAATTTTTTATTTTATTTAATATGACACTTAAACTTACATCTAAATTTTGAACAAAATATAATAAACAAAGAAGAAAAAAATCATTGACAATTTTTTGGCATCATAAAACAGTCTTCTTATATGATTGTAGAATAACAAATATAAATTTCTTTTAGTTAAGGAACAAGACCTTAGCCAAGTAATTTCTTTTAAAGTAATTGAACTTCTATAGTAGAAGCAGACTCAATTAAAAGCTGAAAAAAATGTACTTATCCCAAATAATAAACATTATTTTTCTTCTCTTTGGAGAGGGCCACCACACTCAACACAAATCCATATTTTATGAGTAATATCATGGAACCGTAGGACCACAATTATACGATTTCCGAACATCGATTCCATGTATTGCTCTCCACTTTTAAAACGAGTTAGAAAAATAATGTTTATGATATTTGAACTTTATGTTATACAAACATAACCAAATTGAATACTTCAAAGCTATGATGGTCAGTGGTGGATCTTGATCAAAATTTCTAGGAGAGGCAAAATAATATACTTAAAATTTATATATTTAATATTATTATCACTCATTTAATGAAAATGAATAATACTTTAGTATAATTATAACTATAAAACAAACTACACTATCTAACAGATTGTCGATCGTATATATGTGATGAGTAACCATATTGTCATGTTTTAATCTTCACTCATTTTTTATCAATTTTAAAAAATGAATTTATTCTTTTGTTTTTCATTAATATACCTATTTAAAAAACAAGTTTAAGACTAAAAAATAATTTATCATAATATAACCGATAATTGAGAGACATAATTACTAAAAAATTATGATAAACAAGTTACAATTAAAAATTGTCTATAAAAAATATATATATACAAAAAGGTTATGAGATAAAAAGATAGTGGTAAGTATTAAACGTATTTCATTACCAAGTGAAACCGGAGAAAATTACTTTTTCTCTTTTTTAAGAATGGAAGGAAAAGATATAAAAAATGAGGATAAAGATCATAAAATTTTTCTTAACTTTTTTGTTTCTTCATAACATAACAAAATGAAATTAGGTAAAGGTGGGAGATAAATACAACATGTGAAAAACTAAAAAGACAATTAAAATAAAAAATAAAAAGTATCTTAATAAGTTATTTTTTTATTATATTTGATTTTATATTTTACAATTTATTAACATTAAATGTTATATTCTATAATAGAAATAAAAAAACTTAATTTTAATTTTATTAACTTTTCAATATACTATTATCTAATTTAAAAAGATATATATTTAAAAAGATTTAAATATAAATAATTAACAAATTTTAAACATATATAATTTAAAAAAAAATTAAAAATTAAAAAAATGAAAAAGTTTTAGGGTACCGTGGTCCCTCCCTGCCTCAACTATGCTCGGCTGATTGACCATTTTGTGTATAATTACAGGAAGGCATGGTTGCAATCAAAATCAACAAATTTCAATATCATTGTTATGTTGACATCTCAACTGTCCATCATGGCCCTCTCCCACATGGTAACGTTGGAAGTAATAAATGTAACAACACTCTTTGCCACCACACACGTATGCACTAACCTATTTATGTGGAGACAACTTTTCTCAATTTTTTCACTATCAACTAATTAAAAAATGTAGTTCAATTTTTATGAAAAAGTTTATATACATTATTTTCGTAAGACTTCAACTAATTAAAATTTTCTTTTACTGTAAAAATCAATCAATTTATATAAGCTTTTTTAACGTTAAAATTGTATGAATCTAATTTACTTATAAAAAAATTTAATTATAGTGTAATGATAGACTAAAAAAACTTATTTATTTTTTACACAGTATTGTAAGAGAATTATATTCGCAAATTGCTATATTAATTGCTTGTTTTTACATTAACTTTCTAAAATGTCATATTACTCTAAGGTGTCCTAAAATTATTATTAAATATCAGTTTTATAGTTCCTTTTTTAACTATTATAATTTCTTTAAATATATGTCTGTTAAACTCATTAAAAATGGTTTATTACTAGTAACTAAAATTATTTATAATATAACTTCTTGTGGCTAAGAGAAACTAACGAATAAAGATTATATGGCATCTAAGTCGGCCAAAAGTTAAGACTATAGAAAGAATATAAAGAAAAACTGAGCTTATCAAATATTAAAAAACTAACAAATGTGTGTTTTAGAAATAATTTGAGAGATTATTGAAAGAAATCGCACAAAGGAAATCAAATGTATAATTAAGATGTGATAAGATGAAAATTACCTTAGAGAACTAATTATTAAATTATGTTTGAAGTGGTTAAAATTAAATAGAAATATCATTAGTGACAAAAAAAGTTGTCATCAAATTACAAATAAATTAGTAATTAAATTGGTCACTAAATCAAGTACCGATTCGATCATTGAATCGGTCAATAATTTAATTATTAATTCAGACAAAAAATCAACTACTACCATCAATGACGAAAAATAGTGATTGATATGGGTTAATGACTAAATCAGTCACTATTTCATGCTTTTCTTATAGTGAATTATCATATACTATTCCTAAATATCATTATATATATATATATATATATATATATATATATATATATATATAATTTTAACCACTTCAAACATAATTTAAAGTGAAAAAATTACAGTATGATTAATAATGAGTTATAAAATAAAAAATAATTAGAT
>Ga0214545_1004212_pt1 | contig 27009 bp, 22 predicted proteins | sample CNSS4metaG_FD_160064 | JGI IMG/M metagenome (GOLD analysis project Ga0214545, IMG submission 160064) | Root nodule microbial communities from cowpea collected in UCLA plant growth center, Los Angeles, California, USA - CNSS4 | ecosystem: Host-associated > Plants > Roots > Nodule | place: USA... | reverse complement strand
GGCTAACCTTGTGGTGGGAGAGATTTTGATTCATCGTAACACTTGTATTACATAGCTCAGGGATCGAGCAGCTCAGGGTCGAGCAGAGGTATCCACCACAAGTGCAAGCATCCGCTGAATCCGACTAGGTTATACGTATCCGGATGAGTCGAGTCGAGTCGTAGTGTATTGAATGAAGAGTCATAATATGTTTGGTTGCTGTGAGGATGAGATGATGAAAATATATTTGATTGCATGACGTATATGTTGTTGGCTCTAGCTTACCCGTTTTGTTGCATGGTTGTGATGTATGTGGCTGTTCTTTCTTGCGATGATCATCAACTTGGTTGATGGAAGCAGATGGGCGAGGTTCTCGTGGTCAACAAGGGAATGGCGACTCCGCTACTTAGCCATCTGGGCTGGATCTCACGCTTCTTTCTTTATGTTTTCTTTAGGACTATGGCCCCTGTATTCGTGGTGGTAGGATTGTAAACTTTTAGTTAAATAACTATCCTACCTTTATCGGCATCGTGGAGTGCCTAGTTTTATAGGGGTGATGTTAAGAACCCCAGGACTGCGTTATTATGCTATCTTATGTGTGGCGTTTCCTTTAATTGCGTTTATAAATTAAATGGGATGTTACATTAACCTTTTGCATGTGATTTTTAAGAATTAATTAATATTTAATTTGTTAATTAGATTTTGTTATTTTATTAACTAATGAATCAATTTAGAAAGAGTCAGAGATCCATTTATTTCTCTGAAAGTATTTGTTTTAATTTAAATTTAAAATTCTTGTTTTTAATTCTGAAAATAACAATTAATCTCTCTTTTTGATCTTCAAATTCATAATTTGCAATTAAATTATTTAATAGACGCCTTTGAATTAATTCAAGTTTTACCACATCTTAGAGTGTATTATTTATTATTTAATTGAGTACATTCTCCATCAAATTTGAAGCTATTCGCAAATAATTTCAATTCAAACTTACTTACCATTATCAAGAAAAATATGTTAAGTTTTTATTTTAGTTTTACTTATATTATTTTATTTTGTATTGTTTTTTATTTTATGTTTTGCTAATGTGTTAGGCAGAATACTTTTCTTGTTTTTTAATTTTAAATTTCGAAGTTTTATTTCTATTTTTTTAATTTAAAATTTCTGCTTTTGTTTTTTTTTCGGTTTTCCACTTCTTTTCCTGTTTTCCATTTTATTTAATTTTGAATTTTTGTTTCATTTATTTATTCATTAATTTTGAAATTCTATTTTCATTTTTAAAATTTTGAATTTCAAAATTTTTTATTCTTTTATTCTTTTTGGTATTTTTTAATTTTTGAATTTCTGTTTCTTATTTTCTAATTTTAATTTTCAAACTTTGTTTATAGAATTAAAATTAGAAAAACTCTTCTTCAAACTCTTTCTTTTAATGTTCATACTACTTCTTGTGTAAGGCCCATTAAAATTGTTTTATTCTTTTTTGCTCTAAAGTAAAGGGCTTCCCTTGTAATTGGATCTAGGGCTGGCCCAAGTGATAAAACTAAACCCTAATCTGCCCTAACACACTCACTCTCACTCATTCACAGATTACAGTCCTCTCTCTCAACTACGTCAATAGAGCTCTGCTAGGGTTTGCTTCCTCGCCTTGAACAAGTCTGCTCAAAGATCAGTTTTGTTTTCTGCTCCATGTAAGTGATCCCCAATCTCATACCTTTACTCCATAAAAGCTCTTTTCCGTATTCCTCCATTTAGGGTTCCATAATAACTTTGTTCTGCTATTGTCCCGCTGTTCTGCCAGTTTCCAAGTCCATCTCTCGAGCTGTTATGCTCCGTGGTCCAGTGTCGAAGCCTCGTGCAACCCCTTTCTAAGTACAGGAAGTTAGGGTTTCTGCGAAATCATTGGTAACATGATTGTTTGTGTATGATTCGTGTGATTTAAGGTTATGTATATTGCTCTAAGTTTGTGAAGTGTATTGTTGCATGTGCTTAGCCTGGTTTTGTCTGTTATGCGAGTGAACAGTGGGCGGTGACTGATAATCTCACCCAAGCGAGCTGGCCTCGCCTAGGTGAAATGAGCATAGGCTCGCCCAGGTCTTCTCGCGCGAGAGGTCGCTGAGGGGTCTCGCCTAAGCGAGACAGCGCAGAAGCTACTGTTTCAGTATTTCGAGCCTTCGCCTAGGCGAGGAGGGCTCTCTTGAGCGAGAGACCCTCTCGCTTGAGCGAGACTCCTCTGCCTGAGCGAGAGGCTAGGCGAGAGCGTGCGATTCAGTTTGGCTTTTCTTTCCGTTCGTGGATGTTTGGCATATAATTAATGGGATTACTTTATGATGGCATGATGGGGATGAGTATACATGATTAGGGGGCTTACATGTAATGAATGGTGAGTTTGGCATGATCTTATGTGAATTATACATGAGGGGTTGAATACGTATGTGGTCACAAATCTGGCATGAACAACGGTGAACATTGATGATTGGTAATTTAGTGGCATGACATTGATATGAAGGGAGACACTTTTCTCATGATTGGTAACACGAGTTGGTACTGGTTCGACATATGATATATGAGGGTTGATTATGGATGTTGGTATGAAGTTTCTATGCATGATGTATGTGTTTATTTCTTGGTCGTTTATACATGTTGGTAAGTTGTCAGTACGTAATTCCTTGGAGTCTCTAGGTGAGGCTTCAAGGTCGTGCTTCAGTGGTCGAGACGTAATTCCATGGCCTTTGTTAGTAGGTGTCTATGGTGGTGCCCCATTTGTATGGTCTGGTAAGAATTCAAGGTAAGTTTGCATCCTAACACTCTAAGGGGTCAGTTAGTCTCATTTAGAGCGGACTGACTCTTGTGGTGAGAGTAGTAGGAGGTCTGTAATTCATTAAGGGCTAACCTTGTGGTGAGGGAAATTGATTCATTGTAACACTTGTAACACATAGCTCGGGGGTGAGCAGAGGTATCCACCACAAGTGCAAGCATCCGCTGAATCCGACCAGATTGTATGTATCCGGATGAGTCGAGTTGAGTCCTTAGTGTTTGAGTTTGAGAGTCATAGTATGTTGAGTGTTTTATGTATGGTTGATTGTGAAAGTGTATTAGATTACTTGATGAAATTATTTTGTGCTTTACCTTACCCTACTTTTATTATTGTGTGTTCTGTTGTGTGGTACTCTATTTTGCGATGATCATCAACTTATTGGTGTGAGCAGATGCGAGGAACACCCGTGGACAACAAGGAGGTGGTGGTTCCACTGCATAGTCCGCGTACACTGGTCTTTAATTTCTTTATAGGTTTCTTTAGGGCTATGGCCCATGTATTTGTTCGTCTTTGGATTCATATACTTTTGTTAAACCCTTATCCAGTTTTCTTTTGGACATCGTGGTGTGCCTTGGGTTGTAAGGAGTTGAGTTTCAAACTCTAGGACTACGCTAGTAGGTTATCTTTATGTGACACTTCCTTTAATTTTGCTTATTAAATTAAATGGGGTGTTACATTTATGGTATCAGAGCGGTCATTCCTTAGGTCTGTGGACTTGGATGTCTGCTTAGCTTTCTTTGTGTCTTTCAAAGTGTTCTAGTTAAATTCTTGTCTCATCAAGCTTAACCAAGTGATTTTCTATGTTCCAGTGAGCTATGGCAGCTCATCGTAGGAACACTCAATTCTCCCAAGGCGATGCCCCGGACATCGCAAGAGCTATAGAAGCCATGGTAGCTGCTATGACGCAACATAGTACAGCTATGATGCAGCAGCACGAGGCATCAATGCAGCGACAAGCAGCGTTGCTTGAGCAGCAGCAGGTGGTGATGCAGCAGATGGAGGCTTCTAGGGTAGCTGTAGAGGAAGCCCATAGGCAACACATGGAGGCTCTCCAGCAGCTAAAGGAGACCAGGACAACTGCACCTGCCTTCGGTCTTGAACCACGACCTGCAGTTAGGGAGTGGAGCTTAAAAGATTTCCTAAAGCATCACCCGGTGAAGTTTGACGGCAAGACTAGTTCTGACGCCGCAGACCAATGGCTGAAGGACCTGGAGTGCATCTATGATGCAAAGATGTGCCCCGTTGAGAACAGGTTGGCGTTCTTTGTGTATATGCTCACGGGGGAGGCAAAGCATTGGTGGATCAACACCAAATCCATCCTAGAGGAGAGAGATGAGTCGGTAACATGAGAGGTTTTCAAAGAGACATTCCTCTCTGAATATTTCCCAGACAGCATCCGGTAGGCCAAGGAGGTGGAATTCCTCCAGTTGACCCAGGGAGGGAAGATCGTGGCAGAGTATGCTGAGAATGGTCAGCCGCTTCTACACTTTATCGCTCACGAGGAATGGAGGTGCCACAAGTTTGAGAATGGTCTCCGCGGTGACATCCGATTGATGGTGGCTCCTTTATCCATCAAGGACTTTGCCGCTCTGGTGGAGAAGGCCAGAGTGATGGAGAAGATGAAACGTGAGGTGGAAGGCCAACGCCCACAACAGTCACACAGCCTCAGAGGATTGGTGGACCATTTGGGTCCAAACCTAGGCATGAGGAACGTAAGAGGCCGTATGATAGACCCCACCATCAGTCCTAGGGGTCTAGGAGTTTCTCTCCCCAACAGGGCTGAGTACAATGCTATATATGCGGAGGCCCTCACTTGAGGAATGCCTGCCCGCGCATGGAGGGTTATTGCCGGTGCAACAACTGGGAAGGCCACTTTGGGAAGGATTGCCCCAACCTTGCTAGGGCAGCGACACGTCCTCCAGTTCAGACTCCTCACCAACACCAGTAGAGAGACAAAGGCAACATGCCTCAGGCGATGGGCAGAGTCTATGCCATGACGGGAGCGGAAGCTGCTGGTTCAGGTAACCTGGTTATGGGTAGTTGCACGATAACTGATATGTTATGTTGTGTATTGTATGATTCTGGAGCGATACACTCCTTTGTGTCAGATGATTGTGTGAAACGTCTGGGTCTACCAGTGTGCGAGCTGCAATGCGAGCTTACGGTGTCTACTCTGGCATCGAATTTGGTCAGGACGTCGTCCTTATGTGCTAGATGCTCGGTGGAGGTGGAAGGACGTAGGTACAAGGTGAACCTAATCTGTCTGCCACTACAAGACTTGGAAGTGATGTTAGGGATGGATTGACTCTCTGCCAATCACATTCTTATAGACTGCCGAGAGAAGAGACTGTTGTTTCCCGACTCAGAGGAGCCTAAGTTGGTATCTTCTTAGGGTGTTATGAAGGAAATCCTTGATGGCGCGCAGTGTTACGGATCTTCACACATCTGGAGGTAGAGAGAGGAGAGGCGACGTCAGTAATACCAGTAGTGCAGGATTTTGGAGATGTATTTCCGGAGGAAGTGCCAAGGTTGCCTCCAAATAGAGAGGTGGAGTTCTCTATTGATCTAGTACCAGGGACAAGTCCGGTATCGATGGCCCCTTATCGCATGGCTCCAGCCGAGTTGGTGGAACTCAAGAAATAGATAGAGGAACTGATGGAGAAGCAATTTATCCGACCCTGCACTTCACCTTGGGGAGCACCAGTGCTGTTAGTGAAGAAAAAGGATGGGAGTTCGCGCCTGTGTGTGGACTACAGGCAGTTAAACAAGATGACAATCAAGAACAAATACTCGCTTCCAAGAATTGATGACTTGATGGATCAACTGCATGGGTCGTCGGTGTTCTCAAAGATAGATCTACGGTCGGGATACCATCAAATCTTGGTGAAGGCAGAGGATGTACAGAAGACTACCTTCTGATCGCGATATGGACATTATGAGTACGTGGTTATGTCGTTTGGTGTGACTAACACTCCAGCAGTGTTCATGGATTACATGAACAAGATTTTAAGACCGTTCTTAGATAAGTTTGTCGTGATCTTCATAGACGACATACTTATCTACTCCAGGACTCGGGAGGAACACACAGAACACTTGAGGTTGGTGCTCGACGTCTTGAGAGAGAAGCAACTTTATGCCAAGTTATCCAAGTGTGAGTTATGGATGGATGAAGTTCAGTTTTTGGGGCACGTGATATCAGCGCAGGGTATTTCAATGGATCCAGCGAAGGTTGAGGCAGTGGTTAAGTGGGAAAGTCCTAAGTCGGCCACAGAGATCAGGAGCTTTGTGGGGTTAGCGGGCTTATAGGAGATTTATAGAGGGATTCTCCAAGATAGTGGCGGCTCTGACACTACTTACTCGGAAGGACCAACCCTTCACATGGACGGACAAGTGTGAGGAGAGTTTCAGGAGCTTAAACGGAGGTTGACTAGTGCTCCCATATTGGTAATTCTGGATGTTGGGAAACCGTTTGAGGTCTATTGTGACGCATCTCATCTTGGGCTCGGCTGCGTTTTGATGCAAGAAAAGAAGGCGGTGGCCTATGCTTCGAGGCAACTTAAAGTACATGAGAGAAATTACCCCACTCACAACTTGGAGTTGGCGGCTATTGTGTTTGCCTTGAAGATTTGGAGGCACTATCTATACGGTGCCCAGTTCGGTGTGTTTAGCGACCACAAAAGTCTCAAGTACCTGTTTGATCAGAAGGAGCTGAGCATGAGGCAGAGGAGGTGAATGGAATTCCTTAAAGACTATGATTTTGAACTGTTGTATCATCCGGGGAAGGCAAATGTGGTAGCAGATGCCCTGAGTAGGAAGAGTGTACATACGTCACATCTCATGATAAAGGAGGTGGAACTGCTAGAAAAGTTCAGAGACATGAAGCTACAGGTGGAGTTGGGGTCTGAATTCATTAGGTGTAGTACCCTGACTATATCTAGTGACTTCTTGACCTCGATTAGAGAGAGGCAGTTGTTGGATGCCAGTCTAAACAGAGTCAAAGAACAACTTGGGTCAGATGAGACTAGAGATTTTGCTTTGGGTAATGATGATATCTTGAGATTCCAGGGTAGGATTTGTGTACCTAATGATGCTGAGGTAAAGAAGTTAATTCTTGAGGAAGGACATAAGAGTCGCCTTAGTCTGCACCCTGGCATGACTAAGATGTACTAGGATCTCAAGGAAACCTTCTGGTGGCAAGGGATGAAGAAAAATGTGGCTTAGTTCGTATCATCATGTTTAACGTGTCAGAAGGCGAAGGTGGAGCATCAAAGACCCGGTGGGAATCTACAGCCCTTGGAGATACCAGTATGGAAATGGGACAGCATCTCCATGGACTTTGTGACCCATCTGCCTCAGACTTTTAAGGGACATGATACAATTTGGGTTATAGTGGATCGACTGACCAAGAGTGCCCACTTCTTGGCGATGAACTTGAGAATGCCTATGGCCAAGTTGGCCCAGTTGTACATTAAGGAGATAGTAAGACTTCATGGGGTGTCTTCGAGCATAGTTTCTGATAGAGACCCGCGGTTAACGTCTCAGATTTGGCAGACGCTACAGAGTGCTATGGGTAGCAAGCTCACCATGAGTTCGGCTTATCATCCTCAGACCGATGGTCAGTCTGAGAGGACCATCCAGTCACTTGAGGACTTATTACGGACCTGTATATTGGATCACCTAGGAGCTTGGGATGAGGTGTTACCCTTGATTGAGTTTACCTACAACAACAGCTTTCATGCGAGCATTGGCATGACACCATATGAGGCTCTTTATGGTAGGAAGTGTAGGACTCCCCTATGTTGGTATCAGGATGGGGAAGCAGTGCTTGTCGGACCGGAATTGTTAGAACAAACTACTGAGAAAGTCAGGATGGTGAGAGATAGGATGCAAGCCTCTCAGAGTAGGCAGAAGACTTATGCAGACCGCAGAAGGAGACCCTTGGAGTTTGCGGCGGGCGATCATGTGTTCTTGAGGGTGACCCGAACCACTGGTGTGGGAAGGGCTCTCCGCTCAAGAAAGCTCTCTCCTAAGTTCCTTGGTCCCTATCAGATCATGAGGAGGATTGGACTAGTGGCTTGCGAGATAGCTTTGCCCCCTCAGTTGGAGAATCTTCATCCGGTGTTCCACGTCTCGCAGCTGAGGAAATATGTGTTCGATCTAGCTCACGTGTTGGAAGTTGAGGATATACAGATCAGAGAGGATCTTACTGTGGAAGTGCCACCCATCGCCTTAGAGGATAGCATAGTGGAGGAACGCCGAGGAAAAACGGTCAACCTTGTCAAAGTCATCTGGGATTAGAGGACATGCGACTCTACTTAATGAGTCTTCATTTGGTGAGTCTTCATTTTCGAGGTCGAAAATTTTCTTGTTGGGGAGAATGTAAGGCCCATTAAAATTATTTTATTCTTTTTTGCCCAAAAGTAAAGGGTTGCCCCTTGTAATTGGGCCTAGGGTTGGCCCAAGTGATAAAACCAAACCCTAATCTGCCCTAACACATTCACTCTCACTCATTCACATATTACAAATTTCTCTCAACTACGCCAATAGAGCTCTGCTAGAGTTTGCTTCCTCGCCTCGAACAAGTCTGCTCAAAGCTCAGTTTTGTTTTCTGCTCCATGTAAGTGATCCCCAATCTCATACCTTTACTCCCTAAAAGCTCTTTTCTGTATTCGTCCATTTAAGGTTCCATAATAACTCTGTTTTGCTACTGTCCCGCTGTTCCGCCAGTTTCCAAGTCCATCTATCGAGCTGCTGTGCTCCGTGGTCCAGTGTCGAAGCCTCGTGCAATCCCTTTCCAGGTACAGAAAGTTAGGGTTTCTGCGAAATCGTTGGTAACATGATTGTTTGTGTATGATTCGTGTGATTTGAGGTTCTGTATATTGCTATGAGTTTGTGAAGTGTATTGTTGCAAGTGCTTGGCCTGGTTTTGTCTATTATGCGAGTGAACAGTGGGCGGGGACTGATAATCTCGCGCAAGCGAGCTAGCCTCGCCTAGGCGAGATGAGCAGAGGCTCGCTTAGGTCTTCTTGCGCGAGAGGTCGCTTAGGCAACCAACTCATTTTGAGCGAACGAGCATCTCGCTCAGGCGAGGAGGGTCTCGCCTAAGCGAGACAGCGCAGAAGCTACTGTTCCAGTATTTCGAGCCTTCCTAGGCGAGGAGGGCTCGCCTGAGTGAGAGACCCTCTCGCTTGAGCGAGACTCCTCTGCCTGAGCTAGAGGCTAGGCGAGAGTGTGCGATTCAATTTGGCTTTTCTTTCCGTTCGTGGATGTTTGGCGTATAATTATTGTGATTACTTTATGATGGCATGATGAGGATGAGTATACTTGATTAGGGGGGCTTACATGTAATGAATGGTGAGTTTGGCATGATCTTATTTTAAAATATTTATAGAAATATTTAATAAAAACATTAATTTTAGTAAGAATATCACCATAAAATTTATAAAAAAGTAAATTTAGTGTCAATTTAAGGAAGGACAATATTGCTTCATTTTTACAAAAATTAAGACTAAATTGAAACTAAAAAGAAATATAGGGACCAAATTGAGTCACTTTGACACGTGGCACAACTGTGAAGTGACACGTGTAAAAAAAATTAAAATTAAAAAAATAAAAAAAAACAAAAATTGACACGTGGCGTTGACTTTAACACCGTTTGGTAAAAGTTAACAGTGAGGACCAAATTGAGTCATTTTTAAGAAAATGAGGACCAAATTGAGACAACGAAAAATTTAAAGACCAAACTGAAATTTCATGACAAATAGAGGGACTAAAAGACTAATTTAACCTAACATTTAATATAATACAAAAAGTGTCTCTACTTTGATAAGCAGAGACTTTGAGCCCAAAGACTTTGAGGCCCAAAACCCAGCCAACAGAAACCCTACCTTACAAATTTCATCTTTTATTACTCCCTAAATTACCAGCATGCAGTAACAATAACTTATGAGCACAATAACAATTGAGCAACAATCTTACAAGCACAACAAGAAGGCAATATAGGAAGGTTGCAGACCACGAACACCATCGCATACGTGAGCACCCATGAATGCGAGCTCCCACATGCGACGAAGACCGAATGACAACAAGCGACTTTAACAACAAGCACCATGACAAGAAAGGATTCAACAAATGCACGATGGAGAGTGCTTTAGAAAAAAGGAATGAAGAAGGGGCTGAATCAGAAAACTCTCAGACCATAATCCCAAAGAGTTTTGTCCACAAATGCGCACCAAAGGACTTTGTTTAAAAGTTTTTTCTCATTGAACTTGCCAAATCATGCCAAATTTGTGAGTTTGACCGAGTGAACTGAGTCTACATCTGATTCTACCAAGTTCACTTGAAAAACGAGTTTGTTTTCCATGACTAGGAACGTAAACTCGTCCGACTTAACGAGTTAACTTGCAAGTTTGATAAACATGGGCCATAACATCCCCACCCTTATTAGTGTATATGACCCCTCTCAATATCTCTTATTCTGTTTTCATGCCTCTTATCTTACTTAATGTTCTCATTATTATCTACTTCATTCTATACTTGTTCAATTTTTTCAAAAGATTGTTCAATGTCTTCTCTCATCATTATTTACTTTGTATACTAATAACATCAATTAATAACCTTTGAGCTCCATTAAGTTTATTATCACCATCATCACCTATTCATGCCATAATCAAAATTCAAGTTTTAAGAAAAATAATGGACATCCCCATTCTTCTCACATGTTTACATTCTATGGATAATTGCGCTTGTGTTTTTACTCAAATTGGCTTTTCTATAGTGAAGTACTATTACCATTTCATGTTAGTTCTCACCTTAATGTTTTTTATAAGAATCAAATAATCTATAATCAATAGATACTTTTAAAAGTGGCAATGACATAATTTAAAACCAAAATCACAACACCAAAACATGTAGAGTAAGGAAATTTCACTTTAAAGAAGAATCGAGATAAACATGAATTGTATAGAAGAAGAAAAAAAACACAATTAGAAGACATTTTACAACAAAAGGCTCATGATAACTAGGAAAACAAACATAGAATTTATTAACTAAAAAAAAATCAAAAATCAAAACTAGAACAAGGAAACTTAGTTAAGTGGAATTGATTTTGCCAAGTTTCCAAAATATATATAAAAAAACTTGAACAACTTGATTACGACAAGCAATAAATCTTCTAAAGCAATTTCAAACATTCTTGTCACATGCTCTTCCATTTAAAAAAAAAAAGAAAAAGCTTAGCCAAACTTGATTTAATGTAGGTTTTAAATAAGTAGTTAAAGTAGGAATTTTTGTGAAATCTACTTAACAACCCATGTAATGTTTTCTTGCAAAATTCAAGCAATCAAATTTCTAAGGGTTTTAAAGAAGATTAATGATTGTTAGATGTAGTTCTTCGTTGATAGGCCTTCTATAAAAAATGTTCTCATAAATTTTGTAAAAAGAATCGTCTTCTTTAACACATTAAACAATATGTATATAATACATAACTTAAAAAGTTTAAAGGATGAGAAATATTGACTCCTTTAATTTTTATATCGGGTTGTTTGTGAAACTAGATCTTAATCAAGTTTCACTATGCAAGATATTGCTATGAGATACAAGTTATGAATCCTTTAGACGTCAAAAACTCTCGACTAACAATTGAGTATTGTTTAGAACAACAATCACTTCTAGCTAAAACATGTTTACAAAGAAAGTGATCAAAAGATCACTAAGATGTTACTTGAAAGAGATTTTTTGTCCTTAAGACATATACAATTAGCTTCACTATTTTAGTTTTCTAGAGAACACTAAAGTGTTTTATCAAATGAAATGTATAGATTAGAGTGTAAGATTGTTTTCACTTAGAGACTCTTATGTGACGTCATCATAAACTTTTCTTCTAGCAAGATGTCTTCAATACATAAAGGCCTTAAGAAAAGTAATTAGTTGTAAATCTTTCTATTGTTTCATAGTCTTGAAGGATTCTTTATTCTTTAAGTTGTTTCCATAATCATCGAGGAAGGATTTGCAATAAATGTTCTTCATACAACATTTGATGCACAATTTCTCTTGAAGAAAAATTTGATATTTAGCGTAATTTATCAAGTCTAGGTTGTTGGTGTAATGTGGCTTTAAAAGAAGTGGATGGGGAGGGGGTGAAAAGATCCTGTAAAGAAATTCTACGCACACAAATAATCAAGCGAAAAACTAATCAAGCTATTAAAAGTTAAGAGTATGGATAGAGAAAAAACACACAAAAGAGTTATATTGGTTTACCTCCACGTGAGGCTACGACTAGTCTCTTATGCAACCTTCTTAAGAAATTTCACTAATAAACACCTTTTACTAGCAACTAGTATCATCCTCTCTAGGTTACACGAGTTTCAACTTCTGCAGGTGCACGAGTACAAACCTCTCTATCGAGTATCAACCTCTCTATCGAGTATCAACTTCTTCAAGTATCCTTTATAGTCTCTTCATGAGATCAAGAACTCTTAATTACAACGAATAGTCAGAAAATATTCTCACCGTAGGACTGTACAATTAAGCTCACATGTTATAATTTCACTTAGTGAAGAATTTACAATATATAAGTTCTCAACCTAATTCACTAATCACTAACGCTGTGACAATTTTTCATCACTTTAATCTTTTTGTAATAACTTCATTCTTTTCGTTGTTTTTCTCGTATGACTTTGCATCTTTTGAATTGTTGTTGCATTCTACAACTGCTGAGACTTCAAATTGCAACACTTCATAATAATATTCTTGAAAAGGAATGACTTATGGTGTGTTTGGATTAGGCAATTCAAGAGGGTAATTCATTTATTTGGAGTATTTGAAATTCTTTGCAATAAAATGCTTTGTTTGGATAGAGAAATTAAAAAGCATTTAAAATGCATGCATTTTTTTGAAGTATTTCAATTAGCTAAATTAGAAGAAATTCAAATACTCTAACCTTGTGTTTGGATGGAACATTTCAACAATGCTCAGAAATTGAAATGCTTTGCATTTGAATTGCTTGCATTTAAATTTCCTTCATTTTCTAAATAACTTGTTTGGATAAAAAAAAATACCTTACATTTCAATTTCTTGTTTGGAAAAAAACAATTGAATTCCTTGTGAGATAAAATTTAATTTTTACAATATTTATTTTATGCTTAATTATGTTTTGAGTTCATGATAAATTTGGAAATGGGCTCGATGACCCAGATGGAACGAGCTGACCCACCCGACTACCCAACCGAATTGGTTTTACCCAACCGAATTGGTTTGACCCGACGACCCAGACAGGTCAGACCGGTCAAAAAACCCAGACAGGCTGGGTCGACCTGATGATCCAGACAAGCCTGACGACCCATACTTGCCGGTCATGCTTGTCAAGTTCATCAACCTGACCCGACACGACCCGGCCTAACTTGACCTGTTTGGGTCATTGGCCCAACTTGACCCCACTAGGTCGTCAAATCGACTCAACCCATATGGGTTGTCAAGCTCGTTTGTGTCATCGGACACACCCGACAAGTTTGTGTCGATGGGCCGACCCGACATGGCAAGGTCGTCGGACTTGTCTAGGTCGTCGAGTCGATTGGGCCTGACTAGGTCATCGAGTCGATTAGGCTTGTTGGGTCAACAGGTCGATTAAGTCGTTGGTCCTGCCCAACACGTCTAGGTCGTATGGCCCGCCAAACTCGTGTGGGTTATTGGACCCACTGACTCGTCTTGGTTGTTAGGTAAGTTTGGCTCGTCTCTGTCTTCGAGCCCACCCGACTCATCTAGGTCGTTAGTCCCATTCGGGTCATCGGACCTGCCGACCCGTTTATGTCGTCGGGCCAACCTGGTTCCTCTAGGTTGTTGGGTCAGCTCAACACATCTTAGTCATAAGGCCCACCCAGACGGTGTGGGTTGTCAAGCTTGACCAACCTGTTTGAGTTGTCAAGCCCGCCCGACCCGTATGTGTCATCAGGTCACCTGGTCCGTTTAGGTCATTGGGCCCGCTCGACCCATTTAGGTTGTTGGGCCTGCTCGACCCGTTTGTATCGTCAAGTCGATCCGATCCGTCTGAATCGTATGGCCAGCCCAGCCTATCATGGTTGTGAGGTTGAGTTAGAAGAATTTCAAATTCCACCTTTTTCTAGGGTATTTGAATTTCTTCTAATTTAGCTAATTGAAATACTTCAAAAAAATGCATGCCTTTTAAATGCTTTTTTATTTCTCTATCCAAACAAAACATTTCATTACAAAGAATTTCAAATTCTTCAAATAAATAAATCACCCTCTTGAATTGCCTCATCCAAACACACCCTGAAAAAAATGTGGAATTTGAAATACTTCTCACTCAACCTCACACTCTAGACTCAATCCCAAACGGACCCGACAAATTCGACAACCATGATAGGTTGGGCTGGCCACGCGATCAGAGGGATCAGACCGACCTGACGACACAAACGAGTCGAGTGGACTCGATGACCCAAACGGTTTGGGTGGGCGGGCCCGACGACCCAGACGGACGGGGTGACTTGATGACACATATGGGTCGAGCGGGCTTAACAACTCAAACAGGTCGGTCAAGCTCGACAACCATACCACCTAGGTAGGCCTGACGACTCAGACATGTCGGGTAGGCCCAACGACCCAGACATACCTATTGACCCGACAAGTCTGACCGACCCATTTCCAAATTTATCATGAACTTAAAACATAATTATGCCTAAAATAAATATTGATAAAATGAAATTTTATCTCACAAGATATTCAATTATTTTATCCAAACAAGAAATTGAAATGTAAGATATTTAAATTTCTTTATCCAAACAAGTTATTTAGAAAATAAAGGGAATTTAATTGCAAGCAATTCAAATACAATACATTTCAATTTTTCAGCATTGTTGAAATGCTTCATCCAAACACAAGGTTAACCAATTCTTTAATTTAATTATTTAGCTTGAATTCCAACACTAATTTTCAAGACTTCAATTATTAATATGTTGATGTCTTCAAGATATCATGTTTCCTTTTATAAATGAGTTCAAACTTGATTTTGAATTTTTCTCTTTGCTTCAATGTTCACAATTGTCTTGTTAAGGAAAATTTGTTCCATGTGCTTGTGCATTTGAATTGTTAGAGCAATAATATTTTGTACTTAATTAAACAGTTCGTTCGTCAAACATTTCCTAATTTTCATTTTATTTGAATGTTTGATTCAAAAGCTTTCTTCTTCCAAAATATAATTATCACAAAATAATTTTCTTGAATGTTATAGTTCGCATAATTAATTCTCCATTTTGAAAAATTAGATCAATATACAAGTTCTTGTGATCAATAAGAGATTAAAATCAATTAGCCATATTAAGTGTGTTCTAATCATTTAGTGTTAAATTGAGTTCTACTGTTTAGGTCGTCTAATACTTTGTATTACTTAAAGATTGGGGGGTCATGTAATGATTTAGGTATAATGCTCAAATCTAGTGATTACCATTTGTGTACTTGTCTAACACCTCGATTGTCTACTACGTAAACTTGTCTAATGCTAAGACTTGACATTTACATTAAATAGACTTCCTACTTATACTAACATACATATTTAAATATTAACCATTAAACATATGAAAGTATAAGTACATAACATATATTTTGATCTTCAAACCATATTCATCAACCACTAAAACTCATTATGTTATTAGAAGTTCTCTCTTAGTTAACATTACTACTTCACAAAAAAAATTATTAAATTTTTTCCTCATTTGATAATTTTTAATAGATTTTAACAAGAAGAAGAACGTGTTAGAAAAAGTAAAAGAAAAAGATATACATGTTTTCACAACTCATTTAAAAATTCAAACAATTAAGAAACAGAAAAATTATTATTAATTAAAATTTATATTTAATTTAATTGATGAATAGTTGAATATATAGCTAAGTTATTTTTTACTTAATACTTATTTTTATTCAAATAATTAGATTTAATATTAATAATTCTAACATTTATATCACAGGTAAAATTTTAATAAAATAAAAATACCAAAAAACTACTAACAATTAAATATCCTCAATATTGCTTTCTTAAATAACTTGAACTTCTGCAAATGAATAATTTTAATACTTAACTTTTTAAAATATAACTTTTCAGCTTTAAATATTTATTATATTATTATTTAACACTGCAAAATTTAAAATGAATACTATTTTAATTATAACGTGAAGAACTTACATAACCAGCCTTCAAAACTCTAAGAAATAAACAAGAGTAAATTTTTATTCCTAAACAGCAGATCATACATAAAGGTGTTATTAATTAATGAACATTGCAGGTACTACTATAAGTTTTATCTACATAACATCAATAAAAAAAAAATAGAATAAAGAAAAGAAGAAGCACACACACATACTCACAAATAGGTCACAGCTTTCGTGGCGCACTATATAAATGTCGGATCCACTGAGCAAAATCCACATGCAGTCAAAAACCACCAGCTTCAGGAATCAATTTCAACATTAACTTGTACCTCAACAAGATTCCACCGACATCAACACATTCATTCTGGTTTAGTGGTGCAAACAACACCCTTCTGCACATTAATCACATCCCAGTCATTTTCCAACTAATCACTTCCATAGCTTGTGGTGCACAAAACAATGCTGTCTCTTCATTTTCCACCAATATCATCATCACCATCGAATCAATCACCAATAATCTCTCATACATAACATTTAATCACATGCTATATGTATGGTCCATAAATAACGAATACCTAACTCCCAAAAAACATGTAAACATAAATGTTCCAGTGTAAGAAGGTTGCCAAATATCAGTTATAAATACCTTTATCGTGAGTTGCTTTTCTGCTCTCTGTGCTTTTCCTTTTTCAAGTGCTTGTTCCAACTGTCGAGTATCATGAACAAGTATACATCTTCGTCAATCCAAATCCTATGATCCTTTACAAGATTCGCTTAGTTATGGAACCATATGGAACTTAACTTGTGACAGAGGTTAATTACAAGAGTTAAGTATCCAACTTAGAGTAAAAAATCAGTTCATACAAACCAGAGTCTGTGTCCCAGATAGAATCTAAACTCAGTCCTTGATAAACCTGAAGTTGGCCTAAGAGTGCTTCATATAACTCATATAACTTAATCTTACACTCTTGCTTCAAATCTCATGCTATATGTTGTTGTTCTAATCCTCTCTCATGAACCTTCACGGGGAGGCCAAACCTAAAGGTGGCAGTGAGTCCAGGGGAGAAACGAGGGTTTCCACAAGATGCTTCCACCAACTCGATGTGGAACTTCCGAAGCAGTGAAAGTGCCACAGTTTTGAGCTCCATCAGAGCCATTTCCTTCCCCACACAAACCCTCAACCCTGCTTGAAAAACCGGGTACTTGAACGGACTTTCAGGGTGGAACACCCCATCCTTCAACCACCTTTCTGGTCTAAACTCTAAACAATCACAACCCCATATTTCCTCCAACCTTCCCATCGCGTAGGGATGGTAAGTAACCCTAGTTCCACTCTCTACTTTCGTCCCATCGGGTAACACATCCTCCTCCAAACAAAACTTTGAATCAAACTGAATCGGTGGAAACAGCCTCAGACTTTCATGCATCGCCGCTTGCAAATAGTGCAATTGCTTAAGCTCTTCGAAGCTCGTGAGATCCTCATGAGGCCCAATCACTCGATCTGCCTCCGCACGAATCTCCGATTCAACTTCTCGATGTTTCCCCAACAGATAAAAGAAGCTGGTGAGAGCCGAAGCCACTGTGTCACGACCCGCCAATAAGAAGCTCACAACAATGTCTCGTAAATACGTGTCGTCATCGTGGACCGTGCTCATGAACCGCGACAACAAGTCCTTGTTTTCAGAGAAACCCATTTCGCGCCTTTGCTTTATGACCTCTCTGGCCAACTGGTTAATCACTTCAACCGCTTCCCGAAGCCGTTTCTCGCTCCCCACATTGAAAAACCTCTTCACCTTCCACAGATAAGGCGACAACGCCATGGCTCTTTCCGCAGAGAGCTTCGACGCCAAGTCAAAGCAAACCGCGAACTCCGACATCGGCAGAGACTTCTCCAGACACTTGGGGTCCAACCCGAAGGAGAAACGGCAAATGCTGTCGAAGGAGAATCTCCGGAACACGTCCTGCAGGTCCAACACGACGCCGTTTGAGGCCGACGCGTGAAGGAGCGGGAGGAGTCTGTCGTGGATTTCGCTCTTGACGATTTCGAAGGCGAAGAAGGTTATGCCGTTGTTGTTGAGTTCGAGGGTGGCCATCTTCTTCTGGAAGCGCCAGGTGTCGCCATCGACGTTGAAGATTCCTTTGCCGAGGAAGTCGCCGAGGATGGTAGAGAAGGGTTTCCCCTTGGGAAAGTTGTGGAACCTGGTCTTGAGAATGTACTCGACGTTTTCCACGTTGGCCGTGATGGTGTTGCGGAGCACGTGGATGTGGATGGTTTTGGTCGGGGAGGTTCGGAGGAGGTGGGTGTACCAGTCGCAGAGGTTGTGGAAGTATTGGGACCAGCTTGAAGTGAGGTAGGCCTGGCACGTTTCGCAGCTGCATAGGATGTTCTTTCGGCGAGAAAAACGTGCGATTGCGATGAGAAGAAGGAGGATGGTGAGGGAGAGGAGAAGAGAAGAGAAATAGATGTTGTTGGTGAAAAACTGCAACGAGGGTTGGAGTTCCATTGATGGAAGATTGACGATGAAGGAGAGAAAGTATGAAGAGATATGCAACCGAGAGGGGACAAGTGGGATTGGCGTTTGCTACAATCCTTATTTATTCTTTGGATCACTTTTCATCACATCATCTTCATTTCTTCTTTTTCCAACCTAAACTTTATCAAGAAAAATACAATATATATGGAATTGAAATACTTCTAATTTTTGCAAATTAACTTCAGTTTAGTATTTATCCAAAATTATCCATCAAAATAATGGAAACACTTGTCAAGTTTAAGTTTGTGAATAGAGACTCTTTTACCAATTAAAAAAAAAAAACCTCTTCCACCTCCATAAATAGTGCTAATTATTTGCCACGTGTGAAATTTTCAGTTTACAGGACTTTTGACCCTCGGGAATAAGTATAATAAATAGTCAAATTGATAAAGTATTCATATATTTTGTTTAGAGATGTAATTAAATATGTGTTTTGATCTTTACTAATTAACATATATTTTTATTAAGAGAATATTTGAAACTAATATATTAACATGTGGGACTCAAGAAGGGATGTTAAACAAACTTTTGCACATAGGTATTTTATGGACCTATATTTCAATTTTGATAAAAAAATTTCATATTAATTAGATATGAATATGAGTATACTCAATATTTTATATTAGATATAATGACGAGAATAAGTTTATAAATATCCACTCCATTCTTGTCGGTTCCATGTTTATACTCTTTTTTATTTTAAATTATTAAAACATCCTTAAATTATTAGGTAGTTGAAAAGACTTATTTTATTGTTTTGTTTGGTCTTTTATTTTGTTTGGTTCTTTGATATTTTCAATTCTATCTCTATAGTTTAATTCATTTAATATCTCCCATGTTAACTCAAGTACCTAAGGTACTTTTCCTCCCTTATAAACTTAAATGCTATTTTTTTTTTCTTTTATTGGTTTCCTTCAAACCACGCATTACACTTTAGAACATGGAAACCCAATTTATTAAACTAAATTATTTATAGAAAATACATTTGAGTCTTATTTTTTTAGTGTTGTGAGGTTGTGTGGGATCGAGTTTAGATTAGGTAAAATTGTGCCAAGTTGGTTGAGTTCGAGTTAGCTAAGTTAAGTTGGGTCAATTTATCAGGCTTGACTCAAATTAGGTCACTTCAAGTTTGACTTACATTGGACCACGTCAAGTTGGATCAAGTTTAGGTTATATCGAGTCAAGCTTAGATTGGTCTAGTCAGGTTGGCCCAAGTTAGGTCAAATCAGGTAGTATCAGATCAATTTGAGTCAGACCAGGTCAAAATGGGTCAAGCTTAGCTTAAGTCAAGTTGAGTTAGACCAGGTCAAGATGGGTCAAGCTTAGCTTAAGTCAAGTTGAGTCAGACTAGCTCAAGTTCAAGTCAAGTTCAATCATATCTAGTCAAGCTAAAGTCAGGTTGGCTGAGATCAAACTAAATTGCCCTAAACTGAAATCATATACAGTGTTGTCAAACCCTTGTTAAGTTGAATCCAATTCAAGAATGATCATGAGTCAAACTTAGTTCATGTCGTATTAATCGAGCTCGATCTAAGTAAGTTGAGTTGAATTCCAACTTTGCAATTAAGTTGCAAATAATATAAAATAATTAAATACCATTTTACAAATGGTATACAATCTTCAAAAGTAAATACTTAAATTAAGATATATAATAAAAACTCATACAATTTAGAAATATTTATGAGTTGATTGAAGTATTCTTTTAATATCATAGTAGGTTAAACCCATTTTAATTCTATATTTATTAATTCGCTCTTAATTCTAAATCTCTCTCATGTTATATGTATAAATTTTCGGAGTTGAACTTCTCTTCATCCATTATTTAATAGGTGAATAAAAAAGTCCCATAACTCTTGTATAACGTGACTAGCATTGGTAGATGAAATATGGTGCAAACAAAAGCATGCTTCCCATTTCTAACTTTTCTTGATATACATTAATTATAGCATTGGCATACTATTAACATTCTCTATATCCCTTTACCGGTTGTTCATCATTAAATTTTATTAAAAAACGATTTATTATATGTAATGGAATCTCCTCTCTTAATTATAATTTTGTTAACTACACAATTTAAATTCATGAACTTTCTTAACGTGAGAGGATATTAAAATTTCGAATGAGTTAATCTTGATTAAATAATTATAATAATTGAATTATATAAATTAACATAAATTATTATTATTATTATTATTATTTATTGTTATTTTTTTCTAAATTAATTGATACCAGCTTTCACGAGATATACGCTAGATATATTAAGTCGCATTTTTTAATTTGATTTACATTAGTCATTGAATCGTGCAAAGTAAATTTATTGAATTTTATACTAATAATTAGAGTTAAAATCGAGAAAATTATACAATTTTAGATAGTATTTACAAATTAAATTTCAAATACAAATGTAATATGATAAGATTAGTAAAATAGTCAAACAAAATCGTGAAACCATGTAAATTATTATGTTTTTTTTTTCTCATTACATTATTAACACCTTCTTTGGTGAATATATTTAGTTCAAATAAACATAAATTTAATGTAATTAATAATTTATTATTATTAAAAATATAAGTGAGTTTAAGTTTTATATTAAATAAAAATAACAGAGTATCGTACAAAAATAAAAATTCATAAATAAATTTTCATAAATAAATTATAAACTCTTGTACATGAATTGAGCATTGTTTCATTAGAATAAAAAATCACTTTTTTGAGATTACATGTGCAACATCACATCATATTATTAGAAAAATTTGATGAAGTATTAGAAAAATTGATTTTTTTTTAATAATTTATTACTTTTATTATAAAAAATAAAATCTACGAGATCATGATTTCACGACTTATGATTTTATGATTTTATGAACCTTACTATCTTAATTACATTATCGATTTTAACTATTAACTACCTTTTAATCAGTTCATAGTTGAAATTTTTGTACATAAATTAAACTTAATATATTTTTGAATAATTGAAGGTAATATACATTTTAAATACGCTAACTTAAATGGATACGTTCTTACATAGTTCAGTGGTAGACAAATGCTGCAACAAAAAGTGAATGAACTCAGAAGAACATAAAAAAATAAGTTAAACCAAGCTCGATGAACTCGTGTGGTACCTTGAACAGAAAACTATGAGCATAAACTACCATCGGAAACATCCTTGCTGCATCGACCATGATGTTTTGTATCGTAGCCCGAAAATACAATACCACATCACGTGCTCAATTTTGAGGACACCAACCAACACATCTTCTCTGACAGATTTTGTTCGTTCATTACTTCGGACAATATATATATTTTTTTCTCTTTGAAACAACATTTCCTCTTTTTTCTTTTGGTGACATTCCAGGAGTACTTTTTTTATCGATAATTCTTTCATCTTCTAATAATGTGATACAATTATTAGCACTTTAATTATTACATGATAGGATTTTGTTGCTTTCGGCTCTCAATTCCAGACGTATTCTTAATTCTTAATTAATAATATAAAGAGTATAACGTGTGAGTTTCATCACGTGTAATTTGAATAGCATTTCAGGTGAGAATTAGTATGACCAAAACGAATCTGTCTTTATATTAGTTCTAAGTTTGTACTTGATACAATCAATCACTACTGCAATAAAATAGAGGGTTTTGGAATAGTTTATTTCTGCATCGATTCTACATTTTAGAAAGTGAAAACTTTCTTTATTAATATCGACTACATATTATATTATACCATCAATCAATTTAATATATTCTTTTTTTTCTAAAGAAATATAAATCTTTCTATATTTGTAGCATATGTATCGACAGATGCAAATTGCTTGTAGTTAGATGTAACTGACAAGATGGTTCAAGAGAAAGTCGGTCATTGTTGGGATTTTTGGGCTTTTGGAAATATGAGAGGTATGAGAGATATATGTGATATGTTCTACGGAGGAACATGTTTTTGTATTTTATTGATATACTCTATATATAGAGCAAAATATAACAAATATCAAGTATAAAATATTTAGAATATTTCACTCCTAATCTAAAATAATAACTAATTTCCTAAAACTGAAACATATATTTAAAACTGAAATATTTCCTAAAAACTAATTTAAATAAAAAAGATATTAAGTAATATTCTCAACAGTCATTGTTAAAATCAATTAAACATTCAATTGGTCTAAACAAGTTATTAAACAAGCTTAAAGAGAATTAGATCATAATTAGATCATCTCTAATGAAAAGTTCATAGAGAAAAAAATCATAACTACATGTTAAATTTATGATTATTAGTACATTTATTACATATTTATTACAACATTTATGATCGACCTTGAACTGGCTTTAGCCTTTGAGTACCTTTAGTAGATACCCCCAATTGGTGACAAACAAATTATCCTAACACGAAGAGGATAACACCGAAGTGTGAAAACTACAAAATTATTTAAATTCCCTTTAAGCTTGTTTACTGACTTGTTTAGGCTAATTGAGTGTTTAGTTGATTTTAGCAATGACTGATCAATTTTCTCCTCAATCGTCAAGTTGGTTACATCCAACTCCATGCGATTTGCACCGGTCAATACATATAGTACAATATCAATTGTATAAAAATTTTAAATAACATGCCCGACCAGACCTGTTGTCATCCATATCCCTAACCCCTACTAAGGATGGAGGAGAGTGGTAGCCTTCTTCTAGTTTAGAACTTAATAAATGTTAGAGTGATGTTGTTTCCTTGTTTCGTAGGTTTACTCTTGGACACTCGTGGATTTATATTGCAATCCTTCACTAGTGCAGATTTGACATTTTACTTCGCCTTATAGGCCTCGGTTACAGCTGAACCGAAGCCTATAAGGAGGCGGTGGCATTTTTGCAATTTCGTCAGGCTTTCGGCCTCGGGTCTTTAAGGACCGAGGCAATAAAGGGGGCTTTAGGCCTCGATTACAAATGAACCGAAGCATATAAGGCAGCCCAATTTTCAAATGCCACCAGCATCAGGCTTTTGGCCTCGGTTCTTTAAAGACCGAGGCAGTAAAGGGCGCTTTTGGCCTCGGTTATTAATTGAACCGAGGCCATAAAGTCAGCATCAGGCTTTTGGCCTCGGTTCTTTAAGGACCGAGGCAGTAAAGGGGGCTTTTGGCCTCGGTTATTAATTGAACCGAGGCCATAAAGTCTGTTAAAATTCCCAATTCGCGAACCCTAACTACTATTCATCGTCTCCCAAACTCTCTTCTCTCTGCGCGAATTTCTTCGCTCTACCACCACCATCACGCTCCGCCTCCGTCGCCGACCAGCATCTGCCATCAATAGTCGTGCGTCGTCGCCTCCGTCGCGCTGTCCAGGTTCACCGATTGCAAATCACCTCCCGATGCGGGTCAGTTCGAAAACTCTGCGCGAACTTCGCTGCCACCACCACCACCGCAGCTGCACCATTCACGGACCTCACAATGCATTGTGTTCTCTGCAACAGAACCAGTGACAACCATGGCAACACCTCGCACCACCGTGACCTGCCATCAGCACCTGCAATGAAACCAGCGCATCCTCACACAACACCACCATGGGAGCGCGAGTCATCTTCACCAGACGTGCAATTTCGCACCACACAGATCCATGCGAAACAGCAGAAACCACTACAACAGCGCGTCATCATCACCACTGCAACGGTGAGCGAGAATGAGCTAGAACAGCAGCAGAAGCCATAGCCACCACTGCGAAGACGAAACAGACGCTATGGCTTCGGTTCTTTCAGACCCGAGATAGAAAACAGACGCTATGGCCTCGGGTGATAACCGAGGCCAAAAGGAGGTGCCTTTTGGCCTCGCCCCAATATGCCTCGGTTCTAAAACCGAGGCAAAATCACGAAAGTAACCGGGGCCAAAAGCCCTCACTGCACTAGTGCTTTTTTAGGATAAGGGCTTTGGGACTCATGGCCCAACACACACTAGTGCAAAATTGTATTTTTACCTCGCCTTATAGGTCTCGGTTGGCAAAGAACTGAAGCATATAACGGCGCGGTGACATTTTTGCAATTTTAGGCAACTTTTATGCCTCGGTTCAAGAAAAACCCGAGGCCAAAAAGGGTTATAGGCTTCGGTTCAAAAAAATCAGTGCCAAAAGGTGCTTATATGCTTTGGTTGAACAGACCCAAAACCAAAAGGTTACGTCTTTGGCCTCGGGTGGCACTGAACCGGGGCCAAATAGTTTAATTAGGGCATAAAAACGCGAACTCCTCTACTTCTAAGGTTAGGGCAATAACCATCCTCCTTGTAGTCTTAGGCTCTAAAATGCATTGTATTTACCCATAGGTCTCTCTCCAATGCCTATATATGGGGACCTCTCTACCACATGTTAAGGGTTGAACATTTAAGTAATATATGCTATGTTCACTCATGAGTGTAAGTGCATTATTTGAGTGTTCACTTTCTTAGTCCCATCCAGAACCTTGGTTCAAGTGGTGATAACCACCACTTATCTTGGGTTGGTTCATTCCCTAAGTCACATGTCTCCTTCCCCTTCCTCACTCCCTTCTTTTCTCTCCATCTCTTTACTTCTTTATGTTCATTTATGTTCTTGTTTTGTTTTAGGTATCATCCCCTTTAATGTTTTCATCTTACTCTCTTTATTTTATTGATTGAATACTCTCATCTTTCGAGCTCTTGTGAAGTGAACCTTCAAACTTAGATAACCTAAGGGACTTTGTGTTTAGTGAAGATCCTTCTTGATTTTTCTTAATCACAAATACCTAAAAATAAAAAAGATGTTACAACCTCCATTAATGTTGTCATATGATCATCAAAAGACAATGTTTTCTTCTACTCTAAAGGCAAGTTTGTTTGACATTGTTGTTACACATAAACAGCCATTTACATTAGTTAGTATTAGGGATGACAATGTGGACTTGGTTCGGAGGATCGGCCTGCAGGCCTGCCAAAAAAATGCGGGGCAGGCCAAGACAATGAACCAGCTAGCCCACATTAAAAAAAAAACTCGCACTTGTGTATATTAGTTACTTTCCTTCTGGATTTTTGCATGAACATTCCAAATTCTTGTATGACTGGAAAAGACAAGTATTATGTATTTTTGAATGTGATAAAATTTGAATAATAGATGGTGTATGTCAAAGTACGAATATGAATATGATGAAAATGTTGAATTATCAATTTATCATCTAACATCCCAAAGTCTTTGCTTAATTTTATGAACTTGTTAAAGTTTCCCAATTTGTTAAACATTAAAAGTTTTATCATCATAAGAATAAAAAGAAAGGCAAGTTGGGACGCGACCCCTTACTTATGCAGGACGGGCCAAACTATTTAGCCTGCGTTGAAAATGTAGGGCGGGTCAGTCCAGTCTGCATTTTGCAGGCCAAGTGCGGGCTGAGCCAAAACGGGCCAAATTGATCCGCATTGCCATCCCTAGTTAGTATATGACATATTTCATATGTAAGTATATCAGTTTTGATATACACTGATAACTTTGATGTAAGCCTAAAATAATGTATAGACCAAACAATGAAGGTTAATGCCTATGACATATAAACAACCTTCGATGTTGGCACAAAAACTACAAAATCACCATAACAAACCTTTACCATGATGACCTTAGCAAATGACAGATAAGACACACATTGGAATGCAAAACCAACAACAATAACAACGACAATGCACAAGTAGTCACAACAATGACTGAACTAGAGGAGGATGGGGCAATGTAAAGGAGGGAGGGAGGGGGATGGGCTAGGATGGCGACACGAAGAAGGACAACCTCAACCAATTGTGAGAACCCAAGTTTTGAAATGCAAAATGAGAGGTGAAACAAAATAGTAGCGACGACGATGATTTGTCACAGAGAGGCGAGTACCAACCTATCAAGTCAAGGATGGAGCACACACTAAGTGGAGTAAGGAGAAGACAAAATTGAATTCTAAAAAGAGCATGAAGAAAGAAGGTTTCACACTTTGGGGTACAAAAATAAGACTTTCCATGACGATTTTGTAGCATAATCATCGTCACTTCCTCATTTTTAATAACCTTTTTGTACATAACGACAGTAGGAGTGAAACATTTTTTAAAAGATTAACTTAATTACAAGTTTATCATCACACTTTCTTTGATGACAACGATGCCTAATTTGTTGTGTTTTTGGATCATGGAATTTGAATTTTGCACTAGTAGTGACATTTGGTTGAAATTTTATATTCTGAGGTTTGGGTTAGCTTCAACCAATAGAAAAACCCTTTTGAACATATTTCAACCTTTTCAAACAAACTTATATAGTTAATATTAAAATTAAGTTGTATACTAAACTAAATTTTGTGATTACTTATTGTGCAAGACTCGCAAACATATGTAATGAAAGATTTATCATATAATACATCTTTAGCATAATCTATTTTAAATATAATCATAAAAAAACTTTTCTAAGACTTAAATTTATTCTTCAAATCCAACCCCTTCTTTTATATATATATATATATATATATATATATATATATATATATATATATATATATATATATATATTTTTTTTGGATATTATTATAA
>Ga0214545_1004210_pt1 | contig 27013 bp, 21 predicted proteins | sample CNSS4metaG_FD_160064 | JGI IMG/M metagenome (GOLD analysis project Ga0214545, IMG submission 160064) | Root nodule microbial communities from cowpea collected in UCLA plant growth center, Los Angeles, California, USA - CNSS4 | ecosystem: Host-associated > Plants > Roots > Nodule | place: USA... | reverse complement strand
TTCAAAAGTGGGTTGAACTCAACCCGGCTCACTTAACCCACGGGTTAAACGGGTTCGAGCCGGGTTGAAGGTGGGTTGGCCCACTTAACCCACCAACATTTTTTTACAATTTTTTTTAATTTTTTTTAATAATTATTTACTATTCCTATCATATTTGTTCACAATTTCATAATTTTAAATACTAGAATGTTGCTTAATTATATTTGAATAGTTTAAATGTTTAATTAATTTGATTGTCAAGTTATATATATGTTGATACTTTAATCTTTAACTATAATCTTTATAGTAAATTACTCAAGTAACCGTCTTATAAACAATTTTTTCTAAATTAGCATGAAAAAAATATATAATTTTTTTATTTATATTTTGTTGAATAGCATGACAGAAACTTTGTAATATTAGTCATGTTTCCTTAGACTAATGGATACTTTCTTGGAAATAATTCTTCATATATTGGCGGTGAGCATGATCAAAACATTGGTTCTTGATTTTAGTATGATTGTCATTTCATGAGTTACTTAAAAATTTATTTAAATATTTGAATACTAAAAAAAATAAAAAAATAATTTTTTTAGGTGGGTTGGTGAGCCAACCCACTTAACCCACCAACCCGTGGTGGGTTGAGCCGGGTTACAGAATTTCTGGCTCACCACAAAGTGAACCGGGTTGGGTTCACTCATTTTCAACCCGGCTCGTGGTGAGCCAACCCGTGTGAGCCGGGTTGGCCCACTTTGACATGTCTAATTAAGATGACACTATTCTTACATGCTCCATTAGCTATCTCCTGTAACCATGTCGCTTTCCCTGAAAATAAAAGAAAATATCATTTTCAGAATTTCTTTTATCACTCCCAGACGAAGAATACTGCATAATTCGTTGAAGTTCTTAAAGCATAAAAACTAATTTAATGAATAGAATGACGTATAAATCATAAAAAATATATAAATGTAAACATGGGAAGCTGGAAACATCCCAAAATAGTATTAACAAAAGACAGATAGTTTTTGCTGATCATTGGTAAATAAATAGTTATCATGTATAAAGATAATTGAAGAAATTATAAGGTTTGGTTTGATTAAAAATATTAATTTAACTTGCATTTGAACTACTTTACCACAGTCAGTTAGCAGTAGTGGCAATATATTGCAGGAGAGCGAACACTGAAGGTTGAGGGTGGAAGAGTCCATATAGCACTCGCCATAAGATGAGGTTGCACAATGATCATCACAGGCGAAATGCAACCACGACATCTCAAATCCATAAAGTAGCGCCGTATTCATCACAGTGTAGGAAGATTCATTTGCGTGCAAACCCCACCAAGACGTCGGAGAAACCAGCTTTATACGACAACCAACTTCAAAGTCCGCCGCTGTTAAATTACCAGAGAAGGCATACATGTACCCTTTCGTCTCCCACTTCACAAACGGAGTAGTATTAACGTACCTATAATTCTCACTCACTGGATGGCTGCAATTCAAGTAAATTATGTGCTTGAAAAGAATCTTCTCGTAAAAGCCAATATCTTCAGAGAATTGGGATTGAGTGGCTCGGTATGGATCCACGGTGCGAGAAAGATAAGTATCAGTGAAATTGGATTGAGACAGAAAATAGCGTGGAAGGGAGGAGCAACTTGGTTCTTCAACTCCCGGATCAACCACTCGGATTGTGAAATTATCGTAATTGATTGCCTGCACATGATAGTTTCTCCCATACAAATTTAACACCGTAACATTATTTTCACAATTCAGTTCGTACCTTCTGTCGCCGCAATGTATTGGGTCACCTTTCAATCTAAATGGACGACTAATGTTTGCGATTTTCCCACAGGAAGAAGGGAGACAATAAGTAGCATGTTCTTGCTCCTTCGTAGCACGTACTTGTTGGAGTAGAAACAGAAAGAACATCAACAATAACACCATCTCTCTCCATATCACCATGGTTGGAGACTTGTGATTAAGAATTGGACCATGGGATGATTATTTGTGTGGCAATATTTAAAAGTTTAAACGCAGACTTACATTTTTGACTAAGAAACTCTCTATCTGGATTTCTACACTTGCGAGGAAATAAACAAATCTAAAAGTAAAGTGCGATTCCGCATCGATCACGCTGTTTTCCCTTTAAAAAGTTTGCAATAACATTCGAAAGGTAAAACGCGGATTTGGACTGACTTTGACCGTGATCTGTAGCTTCCTGTCTATCATCACGCTCGTTTCCCAAAAGAAAAGAAACCACTACAGGTCTAGTATTTTTCTTGGATTATGATACTTTGTTAAAAAATAATTTTTCTTTTTTCTTCCTTCCATACTAATCACGTTGTCCGCAGGTCTATTATTTTTTTTCTTTAAAAAGTTGTGCGATGATATTTTAAAGTTAAAACGTAGACTTACGCTGACTTTGACTGCAGTTTCGTTGTGGATTCCTGAACTGAATGTAACAGACAAAAACTCATTGGTTTGTGTAAGCATAAATTGAAAAGGCTCCGAATTTGGTTCTAACATTTGGTTCTTACCGCATTGACTTGAGATGGCAAAGCCTAGTCTACTGTCTCTCCATGGCTATGGCATATTGATCACACTGATGCTATCCCTAAAGCTCATTCCTATCAAAGGTAGCAGCTACAATAACGAGTGCGAGGAATTGTCTTGTGGGGTAAACCAACCACCTATTAGATTTCCCTTCCAACTCGTCAAGGGGATGCATGAATGTGCTCATCCTGGCTATTGTCTGTATTGTACTCAAGAAAACAACACCATGCTTGTGCTCGCTACCATAAAACTCCAGGTCGAAAACATTGACTACAAAAGGTTTCAAATTTATTTGAAGGACCCGAACAATTGCCTTCCAAAAACCCTTCTAAACCACTTCAATTCTTTTAAAGATTATTACATTACCGTATCAAGCAGCTTGAGCTTCTTTGACTGTTCTTCAGTTGGGAATACAAAACTCAGAAATCAATATGGATCGTACCAAGATATGAACTCCTGTCCGATTTACGTTACTGATTCTCAAGCAAGTGTCTTAGAATGGGACCTCACATTCTGTTCAAAGATGTTCGACGTCCCTGCTGCTACCGTCTCGGCATTGGAGATGCTACAGAATCAGCTGACGTTGACATGGTCCAAACCAGCTTGTACTGCGTGCAAAAAAGGTAAAAAATGTAAATGGAAGAACAACAGCACTGAAGTTATCGAATGTTTTGATTGCTACGACCGCAGGAGCCTTCAGAAAAGAATCACGAATTTCAGATCTTTTATTGTTTCTACTACAGGTGAGATCAGATTCTTGCACACTACTTCATTAAAGTTTTTCATATCGCTTAACTCTTTTTAATCGAGTCTCCTACAGTTATCGTAGGTTCAGTTCTTTTGGGCATCCTGATCATTGTGGCTTTTAAGACTTTCCGCTATTTTAGAGAGAAGGAAGAAGACCAAGCAAGAGTGGACAAGTTCTTAGAGGATTACAGGGCAGAAAAGCCCACAAGGTTTACGTACGCCGATGTCAAGAGAATCACCGGCGGTTTTAAAGAAAAACTAGGGGAAGGAGCTCACGGAGCTGTTTTCAGAGGAAAACTTTCGAATGAGATTCTCGTGGCTGTGAAGATTATCAATAATACTGACGGAGATGGGAATGAGTTCATCAATGAAGTTGGAATTATGGGGAAAATCCACCACATCAACGTGGTTCGTTTGCTAGGCTTTTGCGCCGAAGGAATCCATCGTGCTCTTGTCTACAATTTCTTCCCAAAGGGTTCATTACAAAGCTTCATATTTCCACCCGATGACAAGGACAATTTCCTTGGATGGGAGAAGATGCAACGCGTTGCTCTTGGTATAGCTAAAGGGATTGAGTATCTTCATCAAGGTTGTAATCATCCCATTATTCACTTTGACATCAATCCTCGCAATGTGTTGCTTGATGACAACTTCACTCCAAAGATTTCTGATTTTGGATTAGCCAAATTGTGTTCCAAGAATCCAAGTTTGGTGTCCATGACGGCTGCTAGGGGAACCTTGGGATACATTGCACCGGAAGTTTTCTCCAGGAACTTCGGAAATGTGTCCTACAAGTCAGATATTTACAGTTATGGAATGTTGTTGCTAGAAATGGTTGGAGGAAGGAAGAATGTAGACACGTCATCCCCACAAAATATCCATGTTCTATACCCCGATTGGATCCATAACCTGGTTGATGGAGACATACATATCCACGTTGAGGATGAAGATGATGTTAAAATTGCGAAGAAGTTGGCCATTGTTGGACTTTGGTGCATTCAATGGCAGCCAGTGAACCGCCCATCCATGAAATCTGTCATACAAATGCTAGAAACTAAAGAGGAAGATCAGTTAACTGTGCCTCCTAATCCATTTCATTCAACAACTTCAACTACTGCTAGTTTCACTTCAGCAAGAAGACCTTTGGAGTTGGAAGCGATTCAAGAATAAGAGAATAGTTACATTAACAAAGATGTGTTTTATTGATTTATTATCATAGGATGTTAGTATTTCAAGGTTGTGAAAGGGATAGTTGAAGGGATAGAGAAAATGTGTAGATAGTAGATTGTGAAAGTAGTAGTTGGAGAAATGTATTTTGTAGTTGAGAGTAATTGTATTAGATGTTGTGTTAATTGTTCTTAATTGTTACAAATGGTAGGATACATGGGTATTTATAGACCCATAGATTATTCTAGAAACTCCTAGCTAGAACTTATGCAAATACTTCTAGAGTTCTCTACATAGTACAATGTTCTTGAATTTTCTTCCTATCCTAAACTTTTCTCCAATACTCTAGAAGTTTCATTACATTTCAATAACTCTATCTTAGATTTTTCTAGATTGTTCTAGAATTTGCATCATACTTTAATACTCCTCCTTCATGCAAATCCGATGATCCATACAGGCCCGACGACCCGAATAAGCCCGATGACAAGGACGGGCCAAAAGACCCGAACGGGCCCGACAACCCGAAAGGGTCCGACGACCTAGACGGGCCCAACGACCCGAACGAGCCCGAAGACCCAGACGGGCCCGGTGACCCGGATGGGCTCGGCGCCCCGGAGGAGACCGGATGAGACCTTTCTGAGTTATTGCGCCCGTTCGGTTCGTTGGGCCTGTCCATGTTGTTTAGGCCTGTTTGGGTCGTTCGGCCCGTTCGGATCATTGGGCCTGTCGAGGTCGTTGGGCCCGACCGGGTCGTCAGGCCTGACTGGGTCGTCGGACCCGTCTGGGTCGTAATGCACGATCGGGTCGTCGTGCCTATCCAGGTAGTCGGGCCCATCTTGGTCGTTGGGCCCGTTTGGGTCGTTGGGCTCGTCCGGGTCGTCAGGCTCGTTCTGATCGTTGGGCTCGTCAAGGTCGTTGGGCCCGTTCGGGTCGTCAGGCCTATCCGGGTCGTCGGGCCCGTCCGAGTCATCATGCACATCCGGGTCTTCGTGCCCGTCTAGGTAGTCGAGCCCGTCTGGGTCGTTGGGACCGTCGGGCTCGTTTTGATCGTTGGGCCCGTCGTGGTTGTGGGACCCGTTCGGGTCGTAGGGCCTATTCGGGTCGTCGGGTCCATGCGGGTTGTCATCCACATCCGGGTCGTCGTGCCCGTTCAGGTACTCGGGCCCATCAGGGTCGTTGGGCCCATTCGGATCGTCGGGCCCATCCGGGTCATCGGGCTCGTTTTGATCGTTGGGCACGTCGGGGTCGTTTGGCCCGTTTGGGTCGTCGGAACTGTCCGAGTCGTCGGGCCCGTCTGGGTCATCGTGCACATTCGGGTCGTCGTGCCCATCCAGGTTGTCTGGCCCGTCCAGGTTGTTGCGCCCGTCCGGGTCGACGGGTAGTCTAGGTTGTACGGCCTGTTTGGGTCGTTAGTCCCATCCGGCTCGTCGGGCTCGTCGGGCTCGTTTGGGTCATCGTGCACATTCGGGTCATCGTGCCCATCCGGGTTGTCTGGCCCATCCAGGTTGTTGGGCCCGTCCGGGTCGACGGGTAGTCTAGGTTGTACGGTCTGTCTCGGTCGTCAGTCCCATCCGACTCGTCGGGCTCGTCGGGCTTGTTTGGGTTGTCGAGCCTGTCGTGTCGACGGGCCCATCTGGGTCGTCAGGCCCGACTTTGTCGTAAGACCCGTCCGGGTCGTCGGGTCCATACGGGTCGTCAGGCACGTTTGGGTCGTCGGGCTTGTTTTGGTCATTGTGCTTGTCAGGTTTGCCGGGCTCGTACAGGTCTTTGGGCTCGTACGGGTCGTTGAGCCCATCCATGTCGTTGGGCTCGTCCGTGTTGTCGGGTTTGTCCTGGTTGTCGGGCCTGTCTGGGTCGTCGGGCCCGTTCGGGTCGTTGGGCCTGTTTAAATCATTGTTCCCGTTCGAGTCGTCGTTCTTGTTGAGGTCGTGGGGTAGGTCTGGGTCGTTAGACCTATTCGGGTCGTCGTGCTTGTTTGGTTCGTTGGGCCTGTCCCACAAATAGTAATATATTTTAAAAAATAATATATTTTTCATGTGGAAGATGAAAGTCCATGGGTTGGTCCTATCCCACAAGGCTTTTATAGGGTTTTTGGCCTTGTGGGCCTCTTTGTTGGGGGCTTTTTTTCAATGTGAGCTTTTTTGGCCCTAACCCACATGGGCCAGGGCCAAACCCTGTGGACTGGGCCAAATTGACACCTCTAAATATAGGCATCTAGTGTAGAGATTTTTATTCTCTGTATGTAGATAAAACTTGCCAATACCAATTAAGCAAATAATGTTGAGGGACTTAAATACTATCACATAAGACTTAAATACTACCACCTTATACAACTTATGAAGTTCATTTAACTTTACCAAATCAATGACTTACAAATTGAAGGAAAGAATGATCACAAACAAGTTATGATTTGTCTAACATTTTTTGGTAAAATACTATGAATAGCCATTTGTAACAATTGTTGCATTAAGATGTGGGAGTCGTGAGACTTCGGTCTAATGAGCTTCAAGTCCCACATCAACACTATAAGTTCTTAATATTTAAAGAGTATCCTTGTTGGACCTTGACACTCTTTACAAAAACTTATCTTTTCTTGTTTGGACATAGTATGCAAGGGGCAAAAAGGTACGTTTACCAACTGCCAATGGTGCCAAGCAAATCCAAATGAGCATTTCACTAGTGGAAAAGGGAGAATCTATGACGACTTATTGAGCCACCTGTCATAATAAGTTGACCGGTGGCATTTTTGTAATAAAAGTAACAATTATTATGACAGGTGAGAGGGGATCTACCATAATAAGTGAAAAGAGGAAACTTATTATGACGGGTGCAGTAGACCTATCATAATAAATAGATGCGATGGCAAAATTGAAATATGTTAAAAATATATTATGATAGATTTTGGGAGACCTGTCATAATATCTAAATCCCTAATTTTTCCATTCCCTCATCTCTCTTTCTCACCTCCCTTCTTTCTCAAAGTAGTTTCATTTCTCTTTCTCGTCCACCTTCTTTCTCAACTAGTCCATGTTGCGTTCGTCGTCTCCCTTCATTCTCAAACAGTCGACGCGACCTTCGTTTCTCATTGTCGTAGCTTCCACAAGCATTGTCATCATTAGCCTATCCCAACGATGTTGTTTGGAGCGTTTTTTGATGATGTCATTCGTCGCGTCATTTGCCCTCGTTGCCACACTAGTGATTCTGCCATCGTTTTGACAGGTTTTCCCTCTTTCGTTCACTTAGTTTGCACATGTCTGTCGGGCTATGGTTATACTTTGGAGTGACTGAGAATTGCTTTGTCATTTTAATGTGTGTTGCAATTGTTACCCTGTGTTGGCATCATATTGAATCTTAAAGGCGTTTCTAGATTGGTTGAAATGTTACACGGGAATGAATGCTTATCTTAGGTTGTAATGCTTGCGTTTGGTTTAAAGTTTTAATTTGGTTGGTTTTTGATTCATCCAAAAATTTTATCCTTGTTACTCGGTTTGCTTTTTTTCCTTATTCGAAAGTTTTGGGGAATTATGGGTTTAATTTTAATTACCCTATCTTGTGACTTAAGAATTTATCTGTAGGTGCTAAGTTTAGGGGTCATCTTTTATTTTTATTTGGCTCATTCATGAAATTTTAAATCCCATTTTGATTTGCAAAATAATTGGTTGGACTGATTTCAATGGAATTTGTTTCATACATACAGAAGCAAACAACATGCATTACCCAATTTTTTTTAGTAGAAATGTTCGGTGACTAAATTTCACTGATTGATTATAATTATTTTATTTATAATAGAAATTGTTTTAGTAATTAATGATTTTTTATTTTGTAAATTGATTATTATAATGATTAACAAATTTTTTATCACTGATATTTGTGGTTGTTAATAGAGGCTTTTTTTTTGTAGTGAAGATTAAATGTTGTAGAAAAATAGTCCATTCTTTTTAAATAATTTATTTGTGAATTTAAAATTAATAAAAAAACTATTTTTAAAATTTAAATTTACAACAAAAGAAACCTATTGTTTTTAATCGATTATTTTCACAAAAGAAAGTTGCTATGATTTTTATTTTCATAAAGATTTACTGTGGATAGTTTTTATAGGAACTTTGGCAAGAAATTTATTTTTAAATTTTACAATCATTAACTATTTACAAACAAATTATCTATCAATTAAAACGGACAATATATACAATAATAAATTACTTTTCTTACATATTCTAAGAAATCTATAAAAAAAAACTCGACAAACATTTGTCTCTCCTAAAATATGTGTGAACATGATTATGGAGATCGAAGTAAATTTGAGCAAAATTATAAATTTGGTTATCCATATTTTATACTTCAAAATATAAAAACAAAGGAGAATAAATTATACAAATGACATATTATATATGAGCATATTCAACATGTCAAAAATTATTCCCTATTTCTGATTCTGTAGAGTACTAGAATAACTAATAAATTCACTTGTTATTGTTTGTTTGGAGTTTTCCGCAGCTTCATATGGATATAAAGAAAAATTTGGAGGAATTTCCAAGTTTTCTATATCTCCTTCGAGCATTTCTACTACTTTATTCATAGAGGGACGATCATTTGGATTCATTTGTATACACCATAGTGCAATTACAATAATCTTCTTTGCTATTTTCTTTTCCTCTTCTGTGATACCTTCTAGTTCTATATCTTTTTGTTCTCTAATGTTTTCATAAATCCAAGAGGGAAAGTAAATTTGGCTTGAATGCTCTACTTGGGGATTCAAGTTTTTCCTTCTACTTGCCATTTCCATCAAAAACATCCATCAAAAACATTCCAAAACTATAAACATCAGACTTATGAGATATTCTCCCAATGTTTTTATAAAACAATTCTAGAGCCATATATCCGATTGTTCCTCCCACTGTTGTCGTGGTGACAATGCTATTATCTACCAGATATAGCTTTGCCAATCCAAAATCAGATACCTTTGGAATGAAATCATCATCAAGTAGAATATTGTGTGGCTTTATATCAAAATGCAAAATTTGCATCTCGCATCCATGGTGGAGATAAGCAATTCCTCGAGCTATCCCAATTGACATATTATATATTTTGTCATAACCAAAATCTACACTTTGGTCTTTAGAAAAAATAATTTTATCAAGAGATCCATTGGACATGAATTCATAAACAAGAGCACGTCTTGAACCCTCAACACAAAATCCAATTAAGTGTAATATGTTTTGATGATGTATTCTTCCAATGGTAGCAACTTCATTGATAAAGTCATGTCCATTACCTTTTGATTTACCTAGCATTTTTATTGCCACACAAGTTCCACTAGATAATTTTCCCTTGAACACCGAGCCATAACCTCCTTCACCCAATTTTTCTTTGAAACCTTTAACCATCTTCTTGATTTCCTTTTATGAGTATCTAATAGGCATCAAGTTATTGTGTTCTAGATAATTTTCAATATTTTCATACATTGATAAATGCCTTCTCCGCCATTTGTATATCAAAATCACAATAAGTAATGTCACCGCAAACAAAAATCTGAGTAGCAAGAATAATGGTAAAGCATAGCGTCCAATGATAAATGATATTGATGCAAAGCTAAGGTCTACTTTTTCAAATATTAGGTTCCCTTCTTTTATTGTTGCATGGAGTCCTGAAAAATAAAATTACAAATGTAATTGTGAAGAAAAAATGTGTAAGTCGGCACCATATAAGTAGAACTTCCTAAATCTGGTTAATAAAGTGAGAAGAGTTCATGTTAAAAGTTCACTTATGAAATTATATAATTACTTTTAAAGTTTGTACATAAGTATAACTTCCTGAATTCGCCTACTAAAGTAAGGAGAGGACAATGTTAAAAGATCAATTATAATAATTATATTATTAATTTTAAATTTTGTTATATGAGAGTATTTTGATTTATCATAATTTTGAGTCATTGTTTTTTAATCAATAACTAGACTTTATTTCTAAATTGCTCTATTTTAAGAGTGTGAAATCTAGTTTCTATAAAGGTTTTTATTAGACGAAGTTCTAGAGACTATCATACACAAATTGTTATAATAAATGTTCTATTAAAAAGCCAGCATATAACTAATATTATTTTTAGCATAAACAAGTAGAACAATTTACCTGTCCAAACATAAGTCACAAAATCTGCTAGAAAAGTATACCTAAATGAGTAAATAGAGGGAAAAATATTTGTTTGATAAGAAAATTAATTAACATGGGATATTATAACAAAATATATTTGTTAAAATAAAACATTAATTTGGTTTCCAAAATTCGATAACAAATAATAATAACATTAAAAGAAAAATAAACTTTGTTTCTAAAATTTGATACCAACCATCAACTTAGTAATAATAAGAACACCAAAAGAAAAAAAAATTGTTTGTAAATTATATCAAAAAATTTAGTTCTTATGCTGCTACATATTAGTCAATTCATGTCAACATGAAAGAGGGACAAATATAGATTTATTAATTAAAAAGTAAGATATGTTTAGCAATGTTTTATTACTTGATTAATAAATATGAAATGATATATATTTGTAGAGTTTATAAATAATGGAAAAGTATATAGTTGAATAAAGTAATGACACATCCAAATCAAAGAGCAGATAAATTAAGGTGGTACTATTCTTACATGGTGGATAAGCTAGCACTTGAAACCATATCCCTGTACCTGAAAATATCATTTTCAGAATTATTTTTATCACTTTAATACCGCATAGAAAAAATACATTTTAACACGTTTCTACATTTATTTAACACATTATTTCTGCTCTCCCATTATAAAAATCATGTAAAAAAAATATATAAGTGTCATCTTATCATTGCCCCACTGCATAATGCCATAAGGGAAATACCCAATAACAAGTTTCAAAAATTATTATTATTTAAAACTTCTAACGCCTGTATCTTCTTTTCTAAATTTATGTAAAGCATACAATTAATGAACAGAGTGACGTATTAGTCACAAAAAAAAAATATAAATATAGACATGGGAAGCTTTGCTTAGAAATATCTCAAATTAGTTTTAACACGATGGGTTTGGTGATCATTGATAATATATATGTATATAGTTATCATGTATAATGATATATAATTGAAGAAATTTAAATTTTAATTTAACTTGAATTTGAGTTCCTTTACCACATTCCGTTTGCAGTAGTCCGAATATATCGTTGCAGAAGAGGGTGCATTGAAGCTTGAGGATGGAAGAGTCGAAATAGCACTCGCCATGAGATGAGTTTCCACATTCATCCTCACAGCTAGTATGTAACCACGAAATCTCAAATCCATAAAGTAGCGCTGAGTTCATCATAGTGTAGGAAGATTTATTTGCGTCCAAACCCCACCACGACGTCGGAGAAACCAGCTTTATACGACAACCAACTTCAAAGTCCGCTGCTGTTAAGTCGCCAGCAATGGCATACATATAACCTTTCGACTCCCACTTAACACACGGAGTGGTATTCACGTACTTATAATTCTCACTCACTCGATGGCTGCAATTCAAGTATATTATGTGCTGGAAAAGACTCTTCTCGTTAAAACTAAGTTTAGACAATTGGGCTTGAGTGGCTCGGTATGGATCTACAGCACGATAATTATCAGTAAAATTGGATTGAGACAGGAAATAGCGTGGAAGTGAGAAGCTTTGTTCTTCAACTCCTGGATCAACCACTCGGACTGTGAAATTATTGTGGTTGATGGCCTGCACATGATATTTCCCCCCGTACAAATATAACACCGTCACATTGTTTTCACAATCCAGCTCATACTTGTTGTGGCCACAATATATTGGGTCACCTTTCAACCTAAATGGAGGCCTTATGTTTGCGATTTTCCCATAGGAAGAAGTGGGACAATCAAGAGCGTACTCTTGCTCATTTATCGCACATATTTGTTGGACCAGAAACAGCAAGAACATCAACAATAACACCATCTCTCTCCACATCATCATGGTTGGAGTTTTGTGATAAAGACTTGAACCATGGGCAATATTTAACTGTTTAATCGCAGGCTTACCTTTTTTTTCACCAAGAAACTCCTTATCTGGAGTTCTATATACTTGCAACGAAATTTAGAAATATAAAAACTACAGTGCGATTCCACGTCGATCACGCTGTTTTCCCTATAAAAATTTGTGCAATAACATTTAAAAGTGAAAACGCGGACTTGGAATGACTTTGACCGTGATTCCACTCTGAATTCCTAGATTCAATGCAATAATGTTTAAACAAAATGCAAAATTCGTGGTATGTGTCCTTCGGTCTGTCACATGTTCTCTTCCCATAACACTACAAGAAAAACCGTTATGGTCAAAATCTGTCGGTAATGGTCAAAATCCGTCGCTAAATCAACATTATCAACGGATCATCGACAGTAAAAAAATCGTCAGTAAAATGCTTGTCTGTAAAATTTTACTGACGAAAATCATGTTCCGTCGATAATTACAGACGGAAAAATCCGTCGATAAATCTAAGATAATTATTGACGAAAAAATCCGTCGGTAAATCTGTCGATAATTACTGATGGAAAAATCTGTAGGTAAAATTCGTCGTAATTACCGACGGAAAAATCCGTCGTTAATTACTGACCGAAATATCTGTCGGTAATTACCAAAAATCCGTCGGTAAATTTGTTGCACTATTCATCTTCTTCCTCCTCCCTCTTTCAATTTCTTTTTTGTTTTTTTTCGTGGTCGAAGAAAACAAAACCACCCAGTGCCCTTCCAAGTTAATTCTGTATTGATTACGCGCGCTGTCCGCGGGTAATATTTTACTCTTTAAAAAGTAGTGCGATGATATATTTAAAAGTTAAAACGCAGACTTAAGCTGACTTTGACTGCAGTTTCGCTCTGGATTCCTGAAGTAAATGGAACATACCAAAATTTAGTGATTGTGTAAACATAAATTGAAAGGAATGCTGACTTTGGTTCTTTAAGATAAGGTTCTTATCGCACTTTTGAGACTACCTAAATTTCTATCAAACACTGCCTTCTAATCCATTTCACTCAACCACTTAAATACTGGTACTCTCACTTCAGCAAATAATTTGGAATTGGAAGAAATTAAAGGGCGAGAAAATATGTATGATTGTTACGTTAACAAACATGTGCTTTATTGATTTAATCGCATCAGGAGAAGATGAGTGTTTTAAAGTTTAAGTCAGACGATGCACTACCCGATGTAAATCATAAGTGGTTCGATGTAAATTTTTTCTTATATTTATATATACAAATTCTTTTCCTCATCATTCTCGTAACAAAAAAACATATCGGTGTAAGACCCATTTTAATTTTTCCCCAATGTTTAAGGGTTTGTCATAATCAGTTGGGTCTAAGACTGACTCATAAGGTATCCAAAATCCCTAAACCAGCCTAACCCTCTCATTGTCTGTCCACTCTGCAAAAAGCACTGCCTTGCTCACTCCCTTTTTCCTCGAGCTCTACTAGGGTTTTGACCTCATTCATCTTCAAGAGAGCTCGACTTTGTTTCCTTCTCACGTAAGTTGGTTCTCAACTCATACCTTCTTTGTTTCTAGCATGATTCTAGCTAGGGTTCACCTTGGTAACCCATTTTGGATCTGTTCCACCATTTTTCCAGTTTGCGAATCTGCTTCGGGAGTTGTCGTGCTCATTTGCTTAGGTGTCGGAGTGTTTTGCTAACATTTTCCAAGTAAGGGAAGCTAGGGTTTTGTTTGTTCTTTGATTTTCTGCTTGCTTTCGTCTTGTTTCATGATATTGTGGCTTATTTGATGTTGTGATTGCTTGAGAAATGATAAAACATCGTTTAGTTGTGAATACCTAGCTGTTGCACGCCTGAACAGTGGAGTAATCTAGTGTTTTCGCCCAAGCGAGCGAGGCTCGCCCAAGTGAGAGTGCAAGAAGTGCTCCTTGGAGTTCTCACGAGCTATCGCTCAGGTGACGAGCTCCAGTTTTGAGCGAGAGTCCATCTCGCTCAAGCGAGGAGGTCTCGCCTCAGCGACAGAACGCGAGAGCCACTGTTTCAACTTTTTGAGTTCTCGCCTAGGCGAAAGGAGCTCGCCTGAGCGAGGGAACCGTCTCGCCTAAGAGAGGCCTTCTAGCCTGAGCGAGAATTGGGCGAGAATGTGCTCAAGTGCTGTTTTCTCCTCTACTCTTGGTTGATGGTCACATGTTTGGTTGGATTACTATGATAAAGCATGAATTGAGTGATTTTGCATGTATTAAATGGTTTATGGACTAGAATTGATGAGTTTGGTATGATATTGGTATGGAACCTGATTGAATGGTTGGTAATAAATATGGGCATGGAATTGGTATGCATGACAACTTTATGCTTGGTTGGTGAGACATGATTTTGGTATGGTTTAGGACGTAATTCCATGAATCTCTAGGTGAGATCTCATGGTGGGGCCTCATGGTCAGGACATAATTCCACGATGGTTTCGTGGTGGTGCCTCGTGGTCAGGACATAATTCCATGACCCCTGTTAGTGGAAGCTCATGGTGGTGCCTCATAGTCAGGACGTAATTCCACAGAGGTTTTGTGGTGGTGCCTCATTATAATTTAGTAAGGATTGCATCCTAACACTCTAAAAAGTCAGTTAGTCTCACGTAGAGCGTACTGACTCAAGTGGTGAGAGTAGCAGGAGGCCCTAGTCTTTGGCAAGATAATGGCCTTAGACCTTTGAAGGCTAACCTTGTGCGTGGTAGGGTGAAACCCATTGGCAATGGCTCTGCAGAGTAGTAGAGGCCACCACAAGTGCAAGCATCTAGTTAATCTGACTTATTATATGTATCCGAATAATTGAGTCTTAGTGTCTTGCTTGTCAGTCATTACATGCTTGGTTGATTTATGTACTCATGCTTTTAAATTGTATGTTCAATTGCATGATAAAAACATCTTTACTTTAGCTTACCCTTTTTGTTTACTTATGTATTCTATGTGTGGTTTTCTCCTTTTGCGATGATCATCAATTTATTGATGTGAGCAGATGTGGAAACTACGCATGATCATTAGGATGATGGAAATTTCGCTGCATAGCTTATCTTAGGTCGGATCCTGCTCCATCGAGTTTTTCTTTTAGGGTTGTAGCCCATGTATTACCTTGCCCTTTTGAGCATTTATTTTGAATAGTGTTGAACTCTTATTCTGTTTTGTAAATGACATCGTGGTGTGTCTTAGTTTTCTGTTCCAAGTATTTTGGATAATTGTAAGGAGTGACATTTCCACTCCATGACAATGCCTTTTTATTATTATGTGTGATGTTTCATTTAATTCTGATGTTTCATTTAATTCTGTTATTATTTAAATGAGATGTTATAGTCGGAATCTTACTTAAGGTTTCATCTCTAGTGATGAAATGGTATTGGTTTCGTGGTACTTTTGACCAAGTTTTCTTCTTTGTTGATGAACATTTTATGGAGAATATTTTGTCCAATTGATGTTTGTTTAAGTGTACACTTTTATTTGTGTCCATACTGCGTTTTTGGAGAATTCAGTCACGATGAATTTGTATGGATGTCTCCTTTTTTGTATAATATATATCTATCAAAATCAAACCTGGTTTTCACCTTAGTTCATTTTATTAATTATAAAAAAAAAACTACAATGAAGTGGAAATATATGTAATCATATTTATCTCTTTTAAAAAGTTTGAAGTAGAGTATTATATGTTTAATGATTTAAATGCATGAGTTTGTAATCGATGCAAAGATCTTATTGCAAATATGCATAACTTGAAAATTACAAAATGTATTACATATGTATTGGGAATTTTGTAAGTAATACATCTTAAATTAAAGTTTCAAAAGTTATAACAAGGAATTGCAACTTTTGGCTGTAGTGTTCAAAATCAAAATAGCAAAGTCAATGTCATAAAAATGCACGTTTTAAAATATTTTTTTAATTAAAATCTTGATAACTAAGATTAAATATCAATTTAAATTTTAATTCATAAATTAATCATAATTTTTTATTTATAATAGAGATTATTTTAAATATTAATATTAATATTTGTTAATATAATAACTAATTACTTTTAGTCTAAAATTAGATATGCTTTAATGATTTTGTTGTTTTGCAAGTTCTTAAAATCAATGATTTAGATATTGGAAATGGTGAAGGTATTAGTTTAAAATTTAATTTTTCAATGAGCAATGATCAATCAAAATAATTTTAATAATAATAATAATAACTAAAATATTAATAAAAATATATAGTATCTCAAACTAAAATATGAATATAACAAAACAAAGGATGTCTTCACAAACTTTCTTCTATTTAATAACGTAAAATTATCTTACTTTCTATTATTATTCTTATTATTTTTTTCTATTATAACTTTATCTTCTTTCTGAAATAAAATATAATTATTAAATGATTTAGTTATAATAAATCAAATTTGATCACAGGACTTAAAATTTTAGAAGTGATAAAAGTTAAAACAATAAAAGATAAAAAAATTCTTAATAAATTATAAGTTCTTTTTCATGTTTTTAGTAATTTCATTTTTTAAAAAAAATATTTTTCTCTATAAAATAGAAAAAAACAAATAATAAGGAGACTATTGTAATGACATAATACAATATATATTTTTCTAAGCAAATTACATCCTTTTGGATTGTGTTTAGTGTAAGATATTGGAAAAATAATTAAAATTTCATGGAGGGTAGGTTGGACATGGGAAGTATTATTTAAATTAATAAATTATAATTTATACTAAAGTGAAGTTTAGCACAATTGGTGTGATTATTTTTATTTTATATAAATGTTTTGGATGGGGTATGTGTAATAATTGTTGTAATGTTGTTGTGTATGTGTATAACAAGATAAATATGATAGTTTTTTTTTTTGGTTTGTTTGAAAGTTGGAGGTGATGGGTTTGAACCTTGGCTAGAGCAAAAGCATGTTAGTTTTTTTTTTTGGTTAACGTTATTCACTTGAAAAGTGTTGATGGAGTTGTGGTGTTCTTAGTTCACGAGACAATGAGCTTCCGGGGGGGGGGGGGGGTGGTTTTAGAGCAAAGAAGGAATTTGTGTATAAAGAATCAAAATTATGAGTTTTTCTAGTGCTTAATTCATGTTTCTTTGCTACTTGTGGATGATGTTATGGTTGGATGACAATGGTTGTAAAACTCGGCAAAATTTAGAATAAAGAGAAACACATGGAAAAAAAAATTAACGATTTGATTAAGTCTGTGGATTTATTCTAACTTAATTATTTTATTTAATTGTGGGTTATGGAATGATAATTTGAGTAATTTAAGTAATTGTTTTATTTAATTATTTATTTAATTATAGCTTGTGGAATATATGTGTTTATAAAACTGTAGTGCGCAAGTTATCATTGAGATGCATATAGTGTAAAGGTTGTTTTGTGTGTCAGTAGTGTGAAGGTTGTTTTTTGTTTGTTGATGAATGAAACTTGAAAAGCATGCATGTGTAGGAGAAACTAATCTTGTTCTCTGTTTTTTTTTTTTCACTTGTGTTCCCTTTTGTTAAGCCTTTGTGGTGTTTGTTATTGCTTCTTTGGGGGTTTATGGTGCTAGTAGTGTTAGGTTATACACATTTCTTGGTTTCATGGTGTGCATGGGGTTGATTAATCTCGTTTCATTGCAGTCACATTCTATAGATAAAAGCTTTGGTTCTTTTCTCTTTGCTTTCATTTAAAATAAACCACAAACCATTAGTTTAATGTTTTCATACTTGAAATAAGACCACAATGGGACGTTGCATGATATGGTTGGTGCATCATGGAAGATTGTCAATCGAGATGTAGTTGGTGTAAGACCCGAGAAATTTAAATAATTAATTAAATAATTATTTAATAAATGTGGGTAGTAGGAACCTTTATGGCATTTAATACAAATTGTTGTGATGTGGAAAAGTACTAGCTCATGGTTGAGAGTACTTGATTGTGTGAGAGGACTTTCAAGTCCTATGTATGCCAATTGTATGATATTTTATTTTGTGCATTGTTTTAAGGTTATGATTGAATGTGAGTAGAGATAATGTAATCATAAAATTATAGGAATTATCACGAAACATGAATTGGTTGAATTGGTTGTGCACTTGGTTTGTGATTGTATGGTTTTGGGTTCAAACCTTGTTGAGAATGAAATTAACTTCTTTATTTTTGCTAAACTAATTGTGGCATGAATGTGAAAGGATAGAGAAACCCTAGTGACAATGGGCAGCGAGGCTGGGAAAAACAACCCATAATGGTCTTTGAAGGGCAATTGTATTCATATAAATGCCATTTTCGTTTTTGGCCAGTAACCATAATTAAGGACCCTATTAAAAAGGCAAACTAAGGCAAATAGAAGGGTTTTTGAGACTGAAAACTGAGAGTGTGGTAAGGAGCATGAATTCTAAGTGAAATGTGAGTTTAGAGTGAATCAAAGGAGCTGCATTATGGGAGCCATTTTGAGTTAAGAAGAACTAGGTTAGGGAAGTTGTCCTTATATGTTTTAAAAATTAAATGGTTTGTGTTGTGATTGTGAGTCCTCTCTTGTGATTTTATGCTTGCGTGCCCTGAATTTTCGTGCTCTATGTGATGGGATTAAAGGTTTGGTGTTTTGATGATGTTTGAAAAGCCTCTTATGCATTTGTATGAATATGATGAGGGTTTATGTGCTATATTGTTGTTTATGGTTCAATCTCGAATTTTGGTGGTCAAATTGGGCGACAAAGCATCTCGCTCAGGCGAGAGTTCCTCGCCTCAGTGAGAAATCGTGTGAATTCGTGTTGTTTCTGCTTGACTCGCCGCATAAGCGAGAGACTTTGGTTCTAGGCGAAGAGCGATCTCGCCCAAGCGAGAAGAACTCGCTCAAGCGAGAATTTGCATTGTGACACTGTAACGCGATCACTCAGGCGAGAGAGCCTAGCTTAAGCGAGACAAGCCTGGTCGCTTGGGCGAAGATTTCTAGCCTAAGCGAGAATAGTGCAATTGTGTGGTTCTAGCCAGGCAATATTGTTGCAGGCTTGGGTTTTTGTGTGTTGTTTGTATGCATTGATGCAGACTTGGATCTGGAGATACTGTGCCATGAACAGGTAGGTTCATGGATGGTGGTGAACACGTGATGATATGAGTGGGGAGGTTCATATCTAGTTACTCTCGTGAAGGGATACGAGCGAGGTAGATTCGTATGTTCTGTGCTCACGCTTGAGAGATACTGCGTGCGGGGAGGTACATAGCTGGTGGATCATGTGTGTTGGACTATAGGCGGGTAGGTCCGTAGAGCAGGACTACGAGCGGGGAAGTTCGTAGAGCAGGACTACGAGTGGGGAGGTTCATAGAGGCATGACCACGAGTGGGCAAGTTCGTGTGAGCATCATAAATCTTGAATCTAGGGCTAGCTGTTTGTCTGAATTGAAGGTTGAAAAGCCTTGGGATATTAAGGTCTTGGCCAAGAACTAACTAGGATGAATCAGATGGGTGAATTGCTTTTATTATGTTAACTGATATGTTATTCTATTTATAAGCTCACCCTTTCTGTTTGTGTTTGACGATGATCGTGTGATTCGTTACACGGGAGCAAATAATGCTACAAGTGATGTTGTTGATGTTTAAAGACAGAGAGTGGGGCTAGCTTGGGATTCGAGCTAGGAAATGATTTATGTTTTTTGTTATCTTTATTGGATTTTGGAAATTGTAATAAGGCTATTATTTTAGCTTCAATAAATCTTTGGCGCTTTGAATAATTTGTTTTAATTTTCATGCGTTTGGGAATAATGAAAATATGAGGTTGTTTTATAAATTATTTATTTATTTATTTATTTTAATTACGTAATTTCCAGTAGGGATGTTGCAATTGTGTCTTTTCTCTCTTTGCATTATTTTTCACGTTCCAAATTTGATTCATATTTAGAGTGGAATGGTGCAGTTGTTATCTTTTATTTTGATATACTACTCGATGATGGACATTTTTGGTTTTCCTTTTTTTTATATCAATTTTTGGTTTGATGGTTAGAGAACCATAGCATGCATAGAATGGTCATTTAGTTTTACAGTGCAGCCACAACGTTTATGGGCATAGTTTCTCTTTGTTTCTTTTCTTATAGCCTTATAGGTAGTTTAGTTTTTGTCTTTTAGCATGATTGGGAGCAGCGTTTACATTTAGGAGTGTGGGGTAGCTTGTGTTTAGTTTCATGTTAACATCACATTTTTATCTATTAGGTAGGAAATTAGGATCCATAGATCTAGTGACCTTGATATTTAGGTATTGGGAAACCATCCTGATAAGCACATGTATTTTACCTTAGATCCATTAGGTGCCAAACCCAATGGATAAGGCACAAAGGGAGATATACTTTTTTTTTTCTCGTTTTTTTATTTTATTAATTATTATTATTATTATCTTTGTTTCTTTCTTTCCTTTTGATTTTTGATTTAGTAATAAAATCATGCATGACATATTATTGCATCCATGTATTTATGTTTTACCATGTCATCTCATCATGTTTATTTAATTTTATGTCCGAAATTATAAAGTTGTGATTAAGTTTAAAAAGAAAAGGGAAATTAACATGGAATTTGGAGTCTAGGGTCAATTAGGATTTTATATTCTGAAGAAGAAATTATCCTCTAGGGTTGTAGAAAGTAATTTGAGAGCGTGATAGATAGGGCTAGAGATTAGGCTTTCTTTCTAACACATTGATTTATGAGCTTTCTAGATAGTTGGGTTTGTGTGGACTCTTTTCCATGATAATTTCTATTTACTCGTAGCTTTATAATTTCTTAATAAAATAAACGATTTGCATTATGTTTTTCCTTCCTTTTATTTTTTTTATTTTTTTTTTGTTTAATAAAAATAATAGAGCAAAAATAATAAAAACTAATATGGCAAGGCCAAGGCACCTTTACAGGACGCGAGCAAATAGTAAAAACATGGAGGACTGGGAAACCGCACAAGAGACAATAAAAGCAAATATCAATCAGCTAAATGACCAAGTAGGTCAAATCTTGGAGGCCTTGAAGTCCTTAAGGGCTTCAGGAGAAGCTTCATCAGCAAAGGGTGAGGAAAGCACTCACGATGCTCCTATTGCTTTTCCAACGTACGGATTGTCATCGGGTTACACCACACCTATTGGAGAATATTCAGAGGCTGAACATGCTTCCTTCTCATTCCCAATTAATACTCCAAGGAATGAAGCAACTACCTTTGCGGAACCACGAGTGACTGTAATACCCAAGCCTTTAAACACAATTATCGGTGATGACTATTTGGGCAAGATTACACCACACCTTACTATGCAGGCCGTATCCACTGATGTTCAGGGAACCAAAACTAAGTTGGAAATTTTGGAAGAACGGCTACGAGCTATTGAGAGAGGTGGAAACTATGGGTTTGACGATGTTACAGGTTTAAGCCTTGTTTGTGATGTAATAATACCTCACAAGTTTAAAGTTCCAGAGTTCGAAAAGTACAAGGGTACCACATACCCTAGAAGCCATCTAACCATGTATTGTTGAAAGATGGTTGCTTATGCTTATGATGACAAATTGCTAATCCACTTCTTCTAAGACAATTTGGCTGGGGTAGCATTGAGTTGGTATACACATTTGGAAGCGTCTCACATTCGTTCTTGGATGAATTTGGTAGATGCATTTTTGAAATAGTACAAGTATAACATGGATATTGCGCCAGATCGATTGCAATTACAAAACATGGCCAAAAAGGATGCTGAATCATTTAAGGAGTATGCATAACGATGGAGAGAGCTTGCTTCTCAAGTGGAACCTTCTCTTCATGATAAGGAAATGGTGGCAATGTTTGTGAACACGTTGCAACCACCATTCTATGAGCACATGGTGGGGAATGTATCCTCAAATTTCGCTGATATCATCATCATAGGTGAAAGGATAGAGATTGGGCTGAAAAATGGAAAAATTGCATATAGCCCGCTTGCGGCTACAACTCCTAAAAATTCTAATTTCAGTCTTGGGAAGAAGATGGAAGTAGAGGTACATGCAACATCAACAATACCTAGGTGGGAAAATCAGACTCCCGCTTACCAAGCACAATCTTCATAGTAGGGATCCTATCAATCACAACACGCCTTAAATAATACTTGGAAAATTGAGGCTAACACAAATCCCAACCAGTCTTTAGGGCAAATCACTAGTCCTAGAAGGAATCAAGAAAATAATTATATTCATTTCACTCCTATTCATGTGACTTACACAGAGTTATTGTCGGATCTACTTTGTAATGCTTTGGTAGCTATCTGCCCGATAAAGCCATTGGAGCCACTATACCCTAAGTATTTTGATGTAAACGCCACATGTGATTATCACAGGGGAGCCATTGGTCACTCTACTGAGAAATGTTTGTCTTTCAAACACAAAGTGCAAGCTTTAATCGACTCAGGGTGGTTAAAATTTAAAGAGAATACATCCAACATTAAAGTCAATCCCCTCTCTGGGCATGATAATACTTCGATAAATGCTATTGATCTCGAGGGACATAATTTGGTGAAGAATGTAAGCGAAATTAAGAGTTCACGAAGGTTTATTTTTAAGGGACTACTAACAGTAGGATTGTTGGAAGGTGAATATAACTTAAGGGATGCATGCGGGTTCCATCCAGATGCTGAACATTCCATCGAGGCGTGCAACAAGTTCGAAAATTTTCTACAAAATTTGATCAACAAGAACTTCATGCAAGTGTGTTGTGGGGACAAAGAGGACAAGAAGAGGCTGGCAGAAGAAAAGAAGGAGTTAGACCTAGCTCGCATAGAAGGTCGAGAATGAAAGAAAGGGAAGATTTGCATCAGTGACATCAAAGAGAGCTTCCATACTGTTAGATGGATTAACGCTTGTCAGATATCACCCATCGAGGATGGAAGTGGATTTGAAAGCTCAGACTTTGTGCAGTCCTGTCCTCCAAACGTGTAGTTGAATAATTAAGAGATAACGAATTACCTGTGATGTTTAATTTGGAGAAAATGTAATTTTTAGTTTAGTTTATCCTATTGCTTTACTCGAAGGGACTTTGCGAGATGACTTTTTTCTTTTATGTTTAGTGTGACAATACAAAACATTTATATTTTGCTTTTTCGATCGTTTTCGTTTTATTTATTTGTTTTATAAACTCAAATAATGCAAATATGATGATGAATATTTTAATGTTGATATTCCTGATTTTGAGCACTCTGATGATAATATGGAAGATGATAGTGAGGATGATTGAGAACCTTCTCCTTTTTGTCAGAAGATGAATGGGGCAGTTGGGGCTGCTAATAAAAACATGAAGAAGATTATATAAAAGATGGTGGTCATGTATAAGTTGGCATGAGATGCTTCCTTTTGCTTTGCATGGATATCGTATGTCAGTGCGTACTTCAACTGGGGCAATGCCTTTCTCTCTGGTATTTAGAATGAAATCAGTACTCCCTTTTGAGGTGGAAATTCCATCCTTGTGAGTATTAATGGAAACCCAATTAGAAGAAGCAGAATGGGTTCAAGCCAGATTTGACCCACTTACCCTCATGGTGGAAAAAAGGCTAACCACAGCATGTCACGAACAATTATACCAAAGAAGGATGAAAAAACGTTTGATAAAAAGGTGTGTCCCAAAGAGTTTCATGAAGGTGATTTAGTTTTGAAAAAGATTTTACTTATACAAAAGGACCACAGAGACAAATGGACTCCAAATTATGAAGGTTTGTATGTGGGTATGTGGCAAAGAAGACATTCTCTGACGGGGCACTAATTCTCATAAGGATGGATGGGGAGGAGTTACCATTGTCAGCCAGCTCTGATGCGGTTAAAAAATTCTATGCATGATAGAGGATGCAAAATAAGGATATCGACTTTGTTTTCAAGTTTTTTGTATTTCGCTTTATTTGATAAAAAAAATACATCATTTGGGTTTTCATAATTTTGTTGTAAAAATGTTTTGTGTTACATTGAGCTGGTAATTAAAAATAATAAAAATATTTGTAAAAAGGTATATTTGTGTCAAGAAAACATCACGGCTATATTCGCTAAATGCATACTAGCTCCTAAAGGGTGTCGTGGAGGCAAAAAAAAAGCAATGTAAATAAATAAAAATAAATAAATAATGAGGAAAAGAAAAGGAAAGGAAGGAAAAGTAAGGGTTTTGTGCATCCATGCATTCATGCACCCTCATCACATCATACCATTCATTTTTATCATCTAAACATATTTTGAAAAGTTCGAAGAGGAAAATAAAGGCCCACAGGGGCAAGCTTTCACTTGGGATCACTTTACTTCTTTTTTAAAAGGCATTCACGTTGTGTTTGTCTACGCTTAAATCGATATTCAGGTTCCCCTTTAGATGTAGACCCTCTCCTCGGGATTGGTCTAATATTTTTCAAAAAGAAATTATATTTGCAAAAAGTATATGTTTTTGGATCGAGGCCCTCTACATGGTAATGGTCGCCGAATCCTTTGGATGTAGACCCTCTCCTCAAGATTGGTTTAATCTTTTCAAAAAAAAATCATATTTGCAAAAAGTATATGTTTTTGAATCAAGACCCTCTACATGGTCATGGTCGCCGAATCCTTTAGATGTAGACCCTCTCCTCAGGATTGGTCTAATCTTTTTTCAAAAAGAAATCATATTTGCAAAAAAGTATACGTTTTTGGATTGAGACCCTCTACATGGTAATGGTCGCCGAATCCTTTGGATGTAGACCCTCTCCTCAGAATTTGTCTAATCTTTTCAAAAAGAAATCATATTTGCAAAAAGTATATGCTTTTGGATCGGGGCCCTCTACATGGTAATGGTCGCTGAATCCTTTGGATGTAGACCCTCTCCTTAGGATTGGTCTAATCTTTTCAAAAAGAAATCATATTTGCAAAAAGTATATGTTTTTGGGATTGGAGCCCTCTACATGGTAATGGTCGCCGAATCCTTTGGATTTAGACTCTCTCCTCAAGATTGGTCTAATCTTTTCAAAAAGAAATTATATTTGCAAAAAGTATATGTTTTTGGGATTGAGGCCCTCTACATGGTAATGGTCGTCGAATCCTTTGGATGTAGACCCTCTCCTCGAGATTGGTCTAATCTTTTTCAAAAAGAAATCATGTTTGCAAAAAGTTTATGTCTTTCTGGATCAAGACCCTCTACGTGGTAATGGTCATTGAATCCTTTAGAAATGAGGTTGTTGGTTTGTAACCTTTGATTTCATGTTTTGTCTTTGTTTCTCTTGAAACTGGACAAAATTAGTGTCTTTATCTTTACTTATATTTCTTTGAGAATATGAAAATGTAAAATTTTCATATTATCGCAAAATCTAAGTAAAGAGGGGCAGCTGTCAACACCCAATTTCGTCCGACTAAATAAATAATAGAATCAATAATAATAATTTGTTTTTTTAAGAAAATAAAAAAAATAAAAAAATAAAAAAAAGTAAATAATTTTTCTTTGGTTTTTTCTTTGTCTAAATAATATTAATAATAAATATATAAATAAAAAGAAAAAAAGCGAGAGATTGTTTTAATCTTTTATGTATTTTCTTTTGAGGCTTTGCTTTTTTTTTAGCCCAAAATACTTTGTACACCCACACCATTTTTTTTCCTTGCAACTAATGGCAGCCCAAAATTTTATTTTCGCACCCCCACTCTATGCTTTGTCGTTTCTGCTTCAGATTAAGAAGTTAGTCTAATAATTAGAAACAGAATATGTTCTAATATTTAGAATCATTTACTCTGATTTTGTGCTATAATTTTATGACATCTCCTTTTTCAGATGAGGAAAATAGTAATATGTTTTTCAATAATATCTTTTTGTAATTATAATTAATCTGTTTTGATCATAATTGATTTTGTGCTCTGATTTTTATGACACCTCTCTTTCCAGATAAAGAAAGTAGTAATATGATTCAACGCAATATCTTTTTTACTAATTAGAATTAATTTTGCTGATCACATTTAATTGTGTGCTCTGATTTTTCTATGATTTGATTCTCATAATGTGATAATATTAAGACCAATTCTTACCTTTTAAAATTCGTTGTAATTAAGGCATACTTTTATTACGAGATTACGTTAGATTTATAATGTTGTGTATGTAAACCCATCAGAAAAAGAAGAAAGGGATATTTTTTTTCTCTCAAAAATTCTGGAGACCTCTCTCACCCTAAGCACAATTCTCTTTTAACCCTCGCACATAAAAGACCCACTCACCTTCGATCGCCACCCCCACGTGCTTCTTGGTGTTCCAACGCAACTATTGGAAGTCTGATCTCCCATTCAGGTTCGCAAAATTCTTTTTTTGTTGGGTTATGCAGTATTTCTCGAGATGTGTTTTTGATCTTGATTGAATTTGATGTTTTCATTATTTCTTTTGATATGGAAAAAACATTATGTCATGCATTTTTGGGTTCATTAGTTTTATAATTAATGTTTGTTGATTGCATTGGGTTGTGAACGTTGTTGCGTGAATAAGTGAGAGATATCATGTTTTCACGTTGTATGAATATGTTGTGTTTTTTTTTTCTTTTTTCATATTAAGTGTTTTAAAACTTTTTATAATAAAATAATATGTTTAATCCTAAACATTATTTCCTAATATTTTATTTATTTATTTATTTTCCTAATATTTTCATAAATTA
>Ga0214545_1004209_pt1 | contig 27014 bp, 16 predicted proteins | sample CNSS4metaG_FD_160064 | JGI IMG/M metagenome (GOLD analysis project Ga0214545, IMG submission 160064) | Root nodule microbial communities from cowpea collected in UCLA plant growth center, Los Angeles, California, USA - CNSS4 | ecosystem: Host-associated > Plants > Roots > Nodule | place: USA... | reverse complement strand
TGATTTTGAGATGGTTTAGATTTGGGCTTTTGAGCACTTTTTGATTCCAAAATGGGATGTTGGAAAGTCAAGCACAATGTTCCCCCGAATATTCCAATGGATGGATATGAAAGTGGTTGAGGAAAAAATAAGTAGTGCTTTGAATAACAACAAGGTATGAAAATGGATTTAGTATTAGTAGTTACTTATAGGTATTGACATAAATTGTATGTAGTAATTACTTGGTGTAATATGGTGAAGGTTTTGTCATCCTTTTGTGCAAGAAGGTTTTGATAAATATGGTGAAGGATTTGAGGACGACGAAGACGAAGAAGACGAGGAACATTTAAGTATAGAAATAGCTAAACAAGAGGCTGAGATTATGGAACTACAGAAGGCAATGGAGGAGTTTAAAGCCATAATGAATAATACATCCAACAAGATTTTGAAAGAGGAGCTTCCCGCTGAACCACATAATTATGGGAGACAGGAAGACTGTGATGAAATTGGGCAGGAAGAGAGGTTTGAGGTTGTTGAAAGGACTCCTCCGCAGCAACATGCCAAAGAGGTTGGTGCAAACATACAACGAGATGAAGGTCAAAGCAGTAATTTTTACCACAAATTGAAGGAAGAACCGAGGCAGCGTTTCAAGAGCATAGCCATACGAACTCCTTTTATGACTTATGCGAGGAGGAGGAAGATAAGTAGTTAGAAGTTGTTGGATGTTTGTAGTGCTGTTAGATTTTATTTGAATTAAACATAGAGTAAATTAATTGTGGTACCCTTAATTTGTGTAAGTTGTGGACGAATTATGAATTTATCGAAGTAATGTTTGGAAGAAGATTCGAAATTATATTCTTAATTTGTTTATTGACAATTGAATGTGGTTCTTTAATGAATGTTGTTTAATGGATTGTAATGATGTTGTATGTGTAATGAAAGGAAACAAAGATTGAGAATGAGCAATGTGAAATTCTGTTGTCATGTATTGTGCAGGCATAACATATTTTTTCCAGGATGCCTTTAATAATAGTTAACAGTGACATATGGTAATGGTTTTGTCTAGGTTGATTGGTTTTGTAAGTGCAAAACACTAACATTAGTACTGATCACCCAAGTGACTGATTTTTAAACGAATGTTGTTTGTGCTGCCAATTAAGAGGGTGCAATTTATGTGCTAACCTGTGGCTTAATATCTGTCAACCAGGAAAACTTTCTTTTCAGTTGTGTTCATATTTTCAACAGCCAAGTAATTGTCATACTTCTCCATCCTGCATTACTTAACAGTCATATAGGGTAATATTTTGTCTAGGTTGATTGGTTTTGTAAATGCAAAGCAATGACATGAGTACTGATAAGCCAAGTGATTGATTTGTAAACGAATGTTGTTTGTGCTGCCAATTAAGAGGGTGCAGTTTATGTGCTAACCCGTGGCTTAATATCTGCTAACCAGGAAAACTTTCTTCTCAGTTATGTTCATATTTTCAGTAGCCAAGTAATTGTCATACTTCTCCATCACGCATTACTTAACAGTTATATAGGGTAATGGTTTTGTCTAGCTTGATTGGTTTTGTAAGTGCAACGCAATGACATGAGTACTGATAAGCCAGGTGACTGATTTGTAAATGAATGTTGTTTGTGCTGCCAATTAAGAGGGTACAGTTTATGTGCTAACTCGTGGCTTAATAAGTGCTAAGCAGGATTACTTTATTTTCAGATATGCTGAATTTTTCAGCAACCAAGTAAATGTTTGGAAAGAACATAATTTTTTTGTTTAACATTGTTTTCTTCATGTTAGGTATACGACCATACAATGTGAAGAAGTTGTAAATACAAGAGATTGTAACAAAGTATAGACATGAAATTATCTGCAAACCTAAAGACACGTATATGCTAAACTACATGGGAAATAATATCTGTTGTTACTGCATGATACAAAAAAACTGGGCATGACAACAGAATTGCCAAAACAATCTGTAGCTACCAATTGAACCTTCATCCACCATTTGTTAATGACACATATACAACAGGTCCAAAAAGACATTACAAAATAACCCTCCAAATGTTGTCATTCATTTCTACATCGAAAATTGAAAGTCATGACATATGTTAAGTGGTTTGGATCTTAATAAATAACAGCAGCGTGATATATTACCTAATGATGTCTTCATTTGTAGATATTTGAGTATCGATATTGTGCTCTAATGATGCTAGGAGAGACATAAAACCTGTGAAGGGTGAGAGTGATAACAAATTGTTTGAATTACCCATGGTGGTGGGTAGCTAAACTATGGGCGATCCACTTTCCATATTAAGGGTAACCTGATGCAAAATGTAACATGCATTAAATGGGTGTGATTAAGTAATTGTAATTCAATCCGTCTAAATATGTTTACAATGTGCATGAATTACTTACATCAAGATTCCTTGTCGATTTATTCAATGTTGCCCTCCATTTTTGTTTCTTGGAAACCTTTTCGACTGTTGATTGAAGCCTATTTGTTCAGGGTCGACCTTTCCTCCTAACATGTGAAGGGCTTCGTACCATGTTGTCCATTGTGGGCGTTTGATGTTGGGTTAATTTTTCCTTCCCCTTCTGGGAAGGAAGACTTGGATTATTCAGTATAGGTAAGTCAAGAGTTGCAAACATGGAGTCAAGTTGTGTTAACACAGAATTTGTCCCATTCTCAAATTGACATGCAACTTCTGCAATTTCGTAAAATCTCATACACATGAAGTCATACCTTTCGACATCGGGATCGTCGTTATTATGTTTGTATGACGCTCTTATGTAAGTGTGTCTTCGTCGAATGCGTTTGCTCCACCTCTTCAAGAAGTAGTGATGTGATATACTTTTGACCTTTTCTTGTGCTAGTACAAGAAAGCTGTATTGGCATAAAATACCTCTAAATTCAAACAAAAGATAAGTACATCGAATTTGTTGCGTGACTTTATCAAAAACAATTTCATTCATTTTGTCATCACTTTGTCCATTACGTATGCACTCCTCTTTAACCATGTACTTTGAAAACATTTCATCACATTCACAACTTCTGATAGTGCAATTGATCTTACTCCTTAACTCTTGCTGAACTTCAGCTAGCTCTGCATGAGTGTATTCTTCCTGGAACTGCCTTTCAATCAATGATTGAGTGGAACAAGGTAGGGTGGTATTGGAGGAAGCAAAATCGGCTTCAATTTCCTTCTCTGCCTTGGACCGTAGCGCATTGTCGTATTGGATGACAAATTGTTTCATGTTGTGGTTGAATTTATTAAACCATCAAAGAAGACATTCATACTCTCACTTCTTCGAGTGGTGGACATACCAGCCCAAAATTGAGACTTCAAATAACAAGGAACCCATCTACTTCTTTCGGCGTAAAGCGTAGAAAGCCATTTGTTATGATGTAAGTCGAAGCTGGATATGAATTATTCCTAACCAATCTCAAAATTAATAGTGGAGGTGGACTCATACACCAATTGTTTCAAAGCATGTTTTATGGTCTTGTACATTGTCAATTCACCTACTTTTTGGGCACTTTCTTCATGATGTGCCACAAACACCAACAATGCCTGGTGTTGGGAAATACAACAACAATAGCATTTTTCATGGCTTTGCATTGGTCAGTTATGATGCCATCTGGTGCCTTGTTACCCATGCACCTCAACCAGCATTGAAATAGCCATGTGAAAGTTGATGCATCCTCTACAGAGAGCAGCCCACATCCAAGTAGAATTGAGTGGCCATGATGGTTAACACCAACAAAGGGTGTAAATGACATGTTGTATTTGTTGGTTAGGTATGTAGTGTCGAATGATATGACATCACCAAAGTCCACTAACGCTGATGAAGGATTATCTTGTTTTCTTTTAGAGTTATGAATATGGTGAAGTTGTTTAAGAAGGCTTTTTGAAAATTCCCACTGGACATTAAGATAGCAAACTATCTAGATGTGAAGGTTCATTTCTCAAGCTCATGAAAGAAAGAAGAGAGTTGGATTCAAGCTTAAACACACACGGCAATAACAACACTTAAAGAGAAAAATGAAAGAAGAAACAATAAAAATGGAAAGCATAGAAGATGAAGAATGGAAGAAGCACGCCACTCATAGGGGGGATCTAAGCCAACCAAACCCTAGAGATGAGTGATGGTGTCGCCACTTGCAAGCAAGATAAGGCAAAGGTGAGTTCACTTCTAGGAAGGAGAGCTCACGGCAAAGAGATGGTTGAAACACAAAGTTTATAGCAACAAAATGATCAACCCTTTTACAAGACTAGGAGCACCCTTTAAATAGGAGTTCATAGGGGTCCTTTAGCAAATACAAAAACATGAAAAGGATGAGCTAGCAAACCCTAAACCTAGTGTGAAAGTAATTCTCGGCCAAATGAGTGAAGATGATTGGTGGATGCATTCCCATAAGGATTCTAGGCCAAAAGAGGAAGGAGACCAACTAGACTTCTAAGGAATAAACCAAAAAGGCAAAAGAAGACAAGGTACATGTCTACTTTTGCTTTTACTTTATGCTTTTTGCTTTCCTCTCTCTTCCACTTCATCCATGTGCTCTAATCATCATGTGCCACCTAGCCATGCTCTACTTTCTCTTAATTACCTACAAAACAAGACAAACAAGGATTAGCATGTTGGTTTAAGTTAATCTAATCTTGGTCAAAGGTCAACTTTGGGTCAAAGTCAACAAGTCAACCAAAATAAGTCAACTAGAAACCAACTTAGGGAATTCAAACTAAAATAATGCAAAAAAAAGATAAAGGTGATGGAATAGAAGACTCCCGTCTAGACATGCTTCTAGTGATCCTTCTTGAGGGAGCTTTTAAGGAGGTGGTCATACCTTCATCATCCTCCCTTTCTTGGAGAGAATTCGACCACGAATTCTTAAACCCTACATCAAAAGGAGAAAGGTCACAAACATTGAATGAGTTACTTATGTTGTAGCTTGGGGGCAAGTCTAACTCATAAGCATTGTTGTTAATTCTCCTAATGACTTGAAAGGGTCCATCCCCTCTAGGGAGCAGTTTAGACTTCCTTTGGTGCTCCTTATCTTTTGGTGGCTGCAATGGGCATAATTGTGGTGCTTTGTCACTTTTTCTAGTTCAATTTCTAGTGCCTTCATGCATTCTACTTTGCCTAGTTCTTACCATTTAGAGTCATTAATTGTTCATTATTGCTTTTCTTGAGTCTCTTGTCCATCATTTCTCTTTGAGTTTGATTTTTCCTTGGATTCTTGTGTTGTGGGACAATGTACCTTGAGCTAAATTGTTGGAAGTATTGCTTGTGGGAGTTTGAATTAATCATCACAATTTAGCTTGAGTAATTTGTTTCACATTTCCATGAGTAATTCTAAATACATTGTTTAGATTACTCGGGTCCTTTACAATGCTTTTCTCGTTGTTAGGGTTTTAGTTTTGTCACATATTTTACTCTCTTTGGTTTAACCCTTTTCTTGCTTTTGGTGCTTTTTAATTTGTCTTTAAATTTCTTGGTTTTGTCTTGGAGATTTCCTTTCCTTGGCTTCCGGATTTGAGCTTAGATTTGTTACATCCACTTTGATGTTGAATTCTGGATGGGTTGATTAGAGGTTCTTTGAAGAACTGAACAGGAACTTGAGAGCGAGTGAATACACTTTGAGAGTGAAACACGAGTGGAATTGAGTGTAAACACGTAAGGAGTGGTGAGGACCATTTGATAACTTTATCTACATTCTTTTGCTAACCACTTACTGTGTTTTATGTTAGTTTTTGTTTCCTCTCTTTCACTGCAGGAATTAGGAATTTTGAGCACTCCAAAATGTTCCATACACGTTCGACCTTGATAGAAGATATCAACTTCATTGTGTCCAGAATTATCAAGTTGAATAGCAAACTTGAGAATCTTAGAAGGGAGCAACACGAAGATAGACGATCATTGCAAAAGACAAAACAAGTGCTATTAGGTGCACCAAGTGTGAAGGTTATGGACACGAAAATTATCAATGTCCTAATTGGAACGTCAAGTACATGACTCTTCAGGAACTCCAAGATTAAATTGTATACTTGAAAGAGGTGAAGAGGAGTGTTAGGCAGAAGCTCGAAGTTAGACAAGAGAGAGAGTTAAAAGAGAGAAAGGAGCAAGAGCTAAGAGAGCAAGAGAGGAAAAAGCAAAGAGAAAGAAAAGAGCTAGAGATGAGAGGAAGAGAACAAAAGATGAAAGAGCTTAGAGAAAGAAAAGAGAAAGAGCTAAAGAAGCGAGAAGAGAAAGAACAAAGAGCAAAGAAAGAAGAAGAATAAAGAGAGAAACACGAGAATGAGTCTCTCCTCACACCCTAGAAATGCATGGTTGAGATGAAATCCTTAAAGGGGGGTGATAATGTGTTAAATTGTTGTTCCCATTCACATCATGATTTTGCATTTTCGTTAGGAACACTTACTAACCCCTTTCTTTTTTTTCTTAATGCCTAGGGAAGACTTATACATTAAGGAGCAATGGCATAAGCAATGGGGTGAGGAAAAGATGATAGAAAAGGCAACAACAACATGGGCAACACATGAACCTGACTTTAATCATCTGCTTATGTGTTTGTCCTATCCTGAAAATCCTAAGGGATTTTAAGGACACTCTTTTTCTATTATGATTACTATGGGTTGTTTTCCTTTGTGTTTCACTGTGAATAGTATAGTTGTGTTGAAACTCTTTAATGTGTTCTGTAGGTTTATCTTTGATCTTGGAGGAAAATCTCCAAGCACCTTGATAATAAGAGATTGACCTCTCCCACGATTTCAATCTCATTTTTAGAAAGAATTTTATTTCTATCTTTAGACTATTCAAGTTTTGCGTGCTTTCAGCACTTATGTTTGTGTGTTTGGTTGTAGGTAATAAAACGCTAAAATTCGAGGTCGAATTTCCTCCAACCTGGAGGCAATGATGGAGGCGTGGCTCGGGATCGTCATAACGATGTCAGAGCAGTTGATGGAATCATGCCCAAGACCTTTAGAGAGAGATCTCGGATTAGCTTCGGATCGTAGAATAGGAACTCTTTTATAATTTTTGTAATGTTTTTGTTTAGGCTTTATCGAACCTTTAGTTATGTTGGGCCTTTTGGTGTTTCGGCCCATAATATATAAGCCCTTGTGAGACACATTTGTATCCATATTTGAGTTATATGAAAATTTGAGTTTTCTCTCAAGTCCCAAGGTTCTCCTCAGAACCACCGATCCTTATCTTTGAATCTTCGATTCAAAGTGGCGGATCTTCCTCACTTATCTTGGAACCTCCTCCAAGTGGCGTGATTTCCTTCCACTCCGTAAAAATCCCAAATCAACGTCCTCCATTTTCCCCATTTTTGTTTTAGGGTTCATACCCATTTTTGTTCTAGACGAATTTCACCCCAAATCCGAGACGATCCTTCATCAGACGCAGCTCTACTCCTTGCATCTGCCCAAAAGACATTAATGATTCTATTTTCAGCATCAGTGTCAATTTCATAATAGAATGAATTATTCAACTCACTCATTCTTGAGAAATGTTGAATCAAAGCATGACCATCTTCCTCCTTGCCAAAAGCTCTTCTTTGCTGCCCGATGTAATTCCTTGCGTCTCACTCAAGAAACTGTAAGTTGTCAAAACCTCCTGCTTGACCAACCAAGGACCTAAATGTCTTGTTCAAACGTACACCAGCCTCGTCATTAATATCAAGTGTTCGCTTAGCCTGTAAATTCAATCTTCTATTCCCACGTATTAACCTTGATTTGGTTGGACTAATGTCATGATTGTTATCATGAACCACAGTGCTTAGTATCCATGCTTCTGGTTTTTTTACTACTGTTAAGCACGCTGGACATTGTCTTGTTTGGGTTGGGTGGGTCTTCAATTCTGGCGGGATATGGGACACATACTTCCCTTCCCTTGAGCAAACTAATTTCAGGTAACACAACTGGTTATCGTCATCCTTTTTTTATGTGCGAGTTCGAACACCAAAACCACATTTCACAACATGTTGCTTGTAAAAACTCTTAACGTCTTTTGCACTTTTAAATCGCATTCCAATAGTGGGCACAACACCCTCCTCAGTGTTGTTAATGTCTTGAGCACTATCAGACGTTTCATCCGCATCAGATGTGCCTAGTCCACAGTCTTCATGAAGTAAAGTTATGTCATCCAAGCATATTGGGTCATCATGTTCACCATTTTGCATTTGTGTATCAAAGTAAATTCACATTCAGTTTACTTCATCCATAACTCCACCATCCCAATGGCCATTGGATCAATTTAGGTATTTTTTTTTTATAATTTCAAAACTCTGTTTGTGATTCATATAAAGGTAACATTTAGGTAGCATTTCATTTCATAAATAATATTTCACTAAGCTTAGGATTTCATTTCAGAATGTATTAGCAAAAAAAAACCCTACATAATTAGTATAACGTATATGGGAGACAATAAGCAGATTAAGACGCACCATTGTAAGTGGTCCAATTGGTTGTTGGTGGAATTAAAAGCTTGCATTAATTTCTTCTCTTACGTCTTCAGTGGTGGCCAAAATGTCAGCCCCTGTTAGTCGCTGGACATTAATTCCACCTTCAATCTGTTTTTACAAAGGCTTTAATGGTGTTTATGCATTTTAACTTTTTTGTTAGCAGAAAAATCACACCATGCCCTTCATTGCAATGAATGCAATTAAATGGTGATGGCTGACGGGATGAGTGTGTGTGGCTTGTTTAAAAAGTCACAAAAGAAGTGCAACGGGACAATCTTTAGAGTGGGAAAATGTCACATCACTTAAATAACCAGTTTGCAAGAGTATTTTGGTCATGAAGTTTGCATCGCACAGACTTAACACGTTTTCTTTAGCTCCAACTTTAACTTGCTTTCAATTGGTGATATTGCATCAGAGAAAATTGAACAATGGGAGTCTCTGGACTTAGACGAAGCGGAGCTGCAGAGCTTCATGCGACGGTGCAGTGGAAGCACGTCTTTGATCCCTGGTCCAACAGGAAATTATCAAGTTGTGATCATGAACCGTGTGGCAGGAAGACAAGAATCCACGCAGTAGTTTATGGGGCACATTGTTGCTGCAACTCTTTCTCGTGACTTTGAATCAAATGCTTGGAAATGGGCGACCATGTTCATCAAACACCATGGTAATTTTTGATTGAAACACTACTACAACCTAGTTATAAGCTTCATCATTCAAAAAATATGAGCACACTAAATGATGCCATATGCAGGTTTGGTGGAAGGGGGTGACATGAAAAATGTTACTCCAATGTACACCAAAAAGGTGTTTGACAAATTGCCCTTTGTGGCATGTGTTGTGAAGTAGTGTAAAGGAAATGGGTTGGGGGATTTGCTTCTCACTGTTAAGGTATTTCAAGTTATATTGTGTTTTTTATTTCCAACACTTTGCCCCACTGAAACTGCTCAACAAACATTTTAATGGTAGTGAACTATTTTATCAAGACCCATAGCACACTACCCAGGCCAGCGTTCACAATAAAGCAGTTTCACATCCTGAATGTGGTACACTGATAGGTATTGGGGTTGTGCTTTTACTGAAACAAGTTTTTGTATTTAATCCTAAGGCAGATAAGTTGTACTTAAACATCACTCTAAGGAATATTGTTAAGGTGTGATATTTAATAGCTTATTCATCATATTGTATCATGTCCAAACACATTATTGATTGTGTTGTAAACAAATGCATAGGTCTTCAAACATGGCATCAATGATCCAACAATGGAAGAGGTAGCAACTTCAGACAGGGTTGATATAGAAAAGGAACCACCCCAAGAACCTGTTCAACAACAGATGAACCACACTGAACCAGTAACTGTAAACCCTGATGTTGAACCAATTGTTTAGCAAAATGTGGAAATGACTGTGGATTCAAATTTGGAGCATTTGGACTAAATCCTTTTGCAGACAGTAGAGGATAGTAGTTAAGATGAGGAAATGACCTACATCAGCATTGATGACAGGATTAAAAGCCTAGTTGATCCTTTCAAGAAATTCAAGAACACTCAGGCAAGGCAATCATCAAAGTCACAACCATAGTGGCAACTATATCCTGTTATATATTATGGTTTAAGATGAAATCGTCAATTCAATGTTAAGTTTAGTTATATTCTGTCAAACGTCGTCTTATGCAAAACATTATGGGTGTTTTGATTTATGATTTCACTGTAATGTATGCCATGTAAGGACCCTTTATTTTGTTATGTGATTGCTTAAACTGTGGTTGTGGTTCACATATCATGTGCTTTGGCAGTTAGGTTGTCAATGGATTGAGGACCTAAGTTTTCCTTTGAAGGAAACTTCTAGTTCGCAGCTAGGATAACAAAGCTTTGCATTTAAAGTAGAAGGGAATAATTGTTAGACATTTATAATAATTGTGCTTTGAACTTATGATAACTGTGCTTTGCAATTAATCTGGGACTTGGTCAATTTCAAAAAAATTAACAAGGTCCAAAACTGATCCTAATACTTATTCCTTCTCGATTCGTGATACCCTAAAGGGAGTCCGAAATTTACTCACCCCACCAAAGTGGATATTTATCATCCAACCCAACAACTCTTAAACATTTTGTTCAAATCATATGACTCAGGCTAGCAGAAGGGAAAACTATACTTTGCACTTATATCCTGAATCATTCCTAACACCACAAACTACTGAAATGGGTTCACCTTTAATTAACCCACCTCATCCACCAGGACAACACCATAAATCTACTAAACTTAAGGTCAATAACTTGTACGGCGCTCCATGAAATGAAGATTGTGCAATGAAGTTCAGCTTTGCACTTATCATAACTGTGCTTTGCACTTAGTCTGGGACTTGATCAATTTCAAAAAATTAACAAGGTCCAAAACTGATCATAATACTTATTCCTTCTCAATTCGTGATACTCTAAAGGGAGTCCATAATTTTCTCATCCCACCAAAGTGGATACTTATCATCCAACCCAACAACTCTTAAACATTTTGTTCAAATCATATGACTCAGGTTAGCAGAAGGAGAAACTATACTTCGTACTTATATTCTGAATCATTCCTCACACCACAAACTACTGAAATGGGTTCACCTTTAATTAACCCACCTCATCCACCAGGACAACACCATAAATCTAGTAAACTTAAGGTCAATAACTTGTACGTCGCTCCATGAAATGAAGATTGTGCAATGAAGTTTAGCTTTGCACTTATCATAACTGTGCTTTGCACTTAATCTGGGACTTGGTCAATTTCAAAAAATTAACAAGGTCCAAAACTTGTCCTAATACTTATTCCTTCTCAATTTGTGATACTCTAAAGGGAGTCCATAATTTACTCACCCCACCAAAGTTGATACTTATCATCCAACCCTACAACTCTTAAACATTTTGTTCAAATCATATGACTCAGGTTAACAGAAGGGGAAACTATACTTCACACTTATATCCTGAATCAGTTCAACCCACACATTTTGAGGTTCGCACTTACCAACCACATGCTACGCACATAAACTGGAACCTCTGAATACTTGAAATTATATTTATGACAATGATGTGAAAAAGCAAACCAAAGTTTACAATTTATTTCGTCCTGGGTTTCAACAACATTGCAAAATTTGTACAACAAAATATATCTGTTCATATCTATATTGAATGCCCCATACAAAAACTAATTTAGTTCAGGCTTATAAGCCACCCTGTCATTTACAAAATCTAAAATCCTAAACCTATCAATCAACTGATGGGAAAGCATATGTGTTGTACTGAATGGGGTAAAGAATAGTGTCGCGATGAATATTTTGGAGATCCATGACCCAATCAATTATGTAGTCTTGTCGAAACTGCTGCAGCTTCGCCTGCAATGAAAAATGAAGAACTCAATACATTGAACTTAACTTTTCAATTCAAGTAATGAATGAAAAATTTTCCTCATTGTACATTAAACTTACCCCACTATAAGTAGGCATGCTTTGGCCATTGTACTTTTTGTTAGCTTCCCAATGCTCCATGTATTTCAGTACCATAATACCACAGTCAAATCTGAAAATGAAAACCAAATTCAGTAACATCAGCTATCACAGAACTCATCATCTCCAACATTGAACAAGAGTTTGAAGTCAGAAACACAACAACTTACAAATTTGGTTGTTGTGGCAGGTCTTCAATGATTACTTTCAAAGATGGTGTCTCTTTCAGGTTGGGACCCATTAGCATTGAGAACAACAACTCCAGATTATGTGCCTTTAAACATACAAATTCAAGTAGCATGTCATATTACTTAATAGGCTGAAGAAATTATAAATGAATTCCGCAAAGTCAACAACATAACAATACTTATAATGTGGTTGTCAATTTGTTTTCTCCTAGGACACTTGTGTCCTAGGGAGTCAAGCACAAACAATTTTTTGGATTCCCAATCAAGGGCATAGCACCACCAGCGGTTGTCAAGAAGCACGGGTGCCATTACCTAAAACAAGTAAATGAACTTAGAAGCACATAATTGGTACACAAAACCTGAACATAGCCACAAGAAAGATAAATAAAAATAACAACAGTAACATATTTTGCTCTCAAAATATCATGTATAGATAGAAGGCGATTTGGAAAAAATTCATTATAGTCCGGTAAAGACCAAACCCGTCTGTTCACCTTCCTCTTGGCACAATCACGGATAACCTTATGCTGCATAAAATATTAATACAATTAAGTTTTGCTAACAAATTAAAATTGTATGTAAAAAAATGACAACACATACCGTGTAAATTGGACTAAATATGACTCTACTGATGCTCCTAGTTTCACATTTTTCCTTGAACATAAATGTCAATGCTGCAAAGAAAATGGACTACATACACACACAACAACAAAAAAGTCACCACCAACCTTATCATGTCAAAATAACATAAACCACCAATCTTACCATATTGTTAATCCATTCACGAGGCGCAAAGTTTCTAGTTTCTTTACTTGTCAAGATCTGGTCATTGATCTCCACAAATAAACATCTGTCATGTCAACAAGTTTATATTAAAGTCATTAAAATAAGAAAAACAATAACAAAACAAAATTGAATACCATTACCCTCTTGCTTTGGAAGTTACAATTTGATACAAAAAGAACTTGTCCACATGGGGAACAGGTACTTGAGAAAGAGGAGTAACTGCTTCACCAACAGGACTACTTTGTTGATGAAGAGGGCTACTAGGATTGACGTAAGGCACAATTCCTAGTAGATCCAGGTTATCATCACATTCTTCAGTCTCCATCACCTTCTCTTCATTCAACATAGCAACTACCACCTCCTCAAGGGAATCATGGCCTTCTTCATCACACATCTGCACAAATTCAGACATGTTAGAACCTTCCTACTATAACTATATATTATTAGTTTAACACACATGTTTATCACTTATGCTGTCAGCTTCTACATCCCCTATCTACTGAGAAACAAAGGTCAATGCCTCAACAATTATCATAGCATCCTCACTTAAACTGCAATCCACAACATCCTTAGGCTCTTCAGCAGTTTTCTCTTCTTTAGCACTTGGCCCACCTTTAGCAGATTTTTTAGGTTCCTCAATGCCAAAATGTCCTGCATCAGGACTTCCTTCACCTGCACCAATGTTACATGGAGATGCTACGCCAATGTCACAAGATTTCATTTTTGATGGTACAACAACTTCAACACCTACATAAATTTCGTTTGTTGCATCAACCAATATCTCTTCACTGTCAATTGCTTTTGTTGGGGCCTCTGCACCACCTGTCTTCTTAGCCTCAATCTCGCCCTCTTCAACTTCAACATCTGAACAACATCTCTGCCACCACTCAAGTCCACTACACCAGAATAAGCAGCCCGCTCCTCATGAAATCCTTGTGCTGGAGCCCTGCTGTAAAAATCTGTCTTCATCCTCTCCAAATCTGCTTCCATTTCCAACAGCAGTTTGGTGTTTGCATTCAGCTTCACCAATTCACTTTTCTTCTTCTTCTTCAATGGAGGTACCTCATCGCAAAAGATTGGAAGGTTACTCTCCTCCTAGGTCAATGCCCAATCCATTTGAACCTCCACAAACAAATAGTTTGGATCCAAATGGGAAGTCACAATATGCAGCAAACAAAAACAAATAAAACACTTGTTCATATCACATTTCATGGATTTGTAGTTCCAAAACACAGGTTTGCAGTTAAATTCCTTTGGCCTCATGATGTCAAAATCAATTTCAACTAAATTCTACAAATAATATTGCATGGCTTCGCAAATACGTACTCCTCTACAAAAACATCATTCATCTTGTACATGCAGTAATTATATTACATTAATGCAATGCCGCATTATGGAAACTGTTGCATTTCAAAATCAATATAAAAAAACACAATTTTTTTTATCCAAATTCCAATGACTTCACACTTATACACCGCAGACTTAGCATTAAAAGTTCTAAAATACAGCCACTCAGCAAATAACTACATATAGGTTGGCAGTTCTACACTTACAATTACATACACAACTATAACGCACCTAGTTCACTTCAAAACACTTTTTGATTCTTTCACCCCCATTCTTTCAAGCGGCCATGACAAATATCTGGGAAAGGCAACTGTACCACTTATTTCTCCCAAACCAAGCCTTTGACACGCCCACACCTTTATCAAATTCGGCATTATTAATGCACCTCACATAACAAACACATTAACTAAATATTACAATTCAAAGAAATATGTACCTGAACAATGGCCACTGAGCCAGACACAAATATGGTGTGGTCATTTGTCTTCTCTCTATAAACTGTAGATGATCTATTCAAAAAAGAAATCAAAAAATTGTGCACATGACTAGCCCATCGATAGTTCCTCAGTGTGTCTAGGTTATCTAATAACCTAAAAGGAAGGTTTGTAAGGCACCTAAACATCCTAGGGAAAAACAAAACAGCAAAACATAAAAGCCCATAAAGGCGACAAACATTTTTCACATTATCGGCCTCACCAACCAAATCACGCATCCTCTGAATTATGTCACTCACCTTTATTTCCCTTGAAGGAAATAACAAACCAACTTCCTCACATAACTCAGTATCAAAAACAACATCATCACCCCAACACTTAAGCCCAAACATATGCTCACGTCTAAACAACTTAACTTGACCAACTGCTGTCTAACTTGGATGAATTCCCCAGTAGGAACCCACCGACTCAAAACCTCTCTAAGCAAAGCACAATTGATATTCAGCTATTTCTTTATCCTTAGGCATGATGAAACAGGGGTCAATTCAATAATGCCATGGTGACTACTGCTAAGTAAAGCGTTTGCTTCAATAATGTATCTGGTTTGGCAACGGTGCTCAATTCAGACCTAAGTAAAATATATTTCAACTTCAAATTAACACAATCTTCAGCAATGTAACAAATATACCAATTTTAATGCATATATACATTAATCATTTAAGTTACCTCTTTGTTATCACAAGGTTTGGCATCACTCACGGATGCTTCTTTTTTTTGCTACTAGGTGTCTTTCCTCTATTGACATCTTTTTTCCTTATGCTAACATATGACCTTCCTCTATTGACATCCTCCTTCAATTTCTGTGATGACGCATTCCTTTTGCATTTTCCAGCCATTTTACTTTGAAAAAAACCAACTCAGTAACACATAACAAACACCCAAAACCAAAACGCACTAATTGACCAAAAATAAAACCCAACAAGCAACCTCATTTCTTTCTTCCACAATAATAACCAAATAACTCCAACATTGATATAAATCAACCCTAAACCAAATCAGAAATCCACTTTCAGAAAAAATATCCTAACTACATCACAACCCACCAACCCAACCAAATAGTGAAATGTGGAATGAATCATTAACTTACCATGCAAAAACTCCTTCAAAACAGAGACCAAATGCAGCTCCTCTAACACTCAAACCAGTAACAACACCAGTGAAAAAATGGCGCCTTTCCAACAGAAATCACAACGACAACAATATTCAGAACGAGATTTACCCACCCCCAGCTTCAGCGACTTCCTCAACCCACACGACCTCCACCACCTCAACTTTCGCCAACAATGGAATGAAAGCAATCGAAAACAAAAATGGGGTTTCACTTACAAGAGAAAGGGATGACCTTCAGCGGAAGAGGAATAAGTTCAGAGAGAAATGAAGTGGAAGCGACTTAACTGCATTGCTAAGGGAGTTTTTCTGCCAAACAGCGTAACTGCTCTACACTTCACTTTTGTAACTTCTTCCAACCACTAATCATGCTTTCCTTCAAACAACATCGTTACGTGGCTTTTTTTAAAAAAAAATTAAAATCTTTCACTGCCATGTCAGGTAGTGAGAGAAGTTGTGAAAAGTTGGTTGTTAAAATATCATTATTGGTAGTATTTTAGTGAGGACCCACGGTTGCATGTAATCCTATTTCTTAGCTTTTAGGTGCAAACGTAAAACTTAACTTCAAATTGGTTCTTTGTTATTAGCATTTAAGACAACCATGGGCCCACACCTAAATTCACTTCTTTTGTTTCTCTCTCATCACATGTGTAAATTGATTTGAATGGTGGAATGCTATGGTGCACGTACATGAAAAACAAAAATAGAAAGCTACTAATTTCCTTCTTTAAGTGTTTAGTGTGCAAATCACGTAGCTTTTATATTTTAACAAATTGTATCTCATTTTAGATGATTGGTATGACCCACATGATATTTTGATTTTCTCTTTTCTTAAATTTTGGTTAGTTCACGTTAGGGATGGCAACGAGTCGAGTCGGACACGGATAATGTCTACCCGCAACCCGACCCGCCAAAAAAAAATATGTTCGCTACCCACCCGTTTACCCGTCGGGTATCTGCTTAAAAAATATCCGCGGATATTTTTATAACCCGCGTGTACCCGTAGATACCTGATACTCGCAAATATTTAAAAAATATATATATTTTATAAATTGTTTAATATAAAATTATAAAAATAAAATATAAATTAAATTAACTTAAATTAAATTTTAATTATAATTAAATTTGACATAATAAAATATATTGCTAATTTTAATTTTAATTAAATTTAACTTAATAAAATATAAATTAAATTTTAATTTTAATTTTTTTGCGGGTAACGAGTACCCGTGGGTACGCATAATATAATACCCGTACCCGACCCGTTTATAAGCGGGTATTAAAATACCCACTACCGCGGGTACTAACTATCCACCACGGATTTTATCCGCGGATATTCGCGGACACGGGTATTTTTGCCATCCCTAATTCACATGTAGGTAGTATTTTATTTTTAAGAAGGAAATAAGCCATGAATCATGTTATCATTATTACATTATATATTAAAGTTAATCATGTTATCATTGTTACATTATATAATAAAATATTATGTTTTATATTAAGGATATGTATAGATTATTTTAGAAGATAACTTTTAAGTTTATTTTATTAAAAGGTACAAATGCTTACATATTATTTTTTTATTATTCTCCTTAATCTGTCTTTAGAAAAAGAAAAGAAAAAAAGTGGAATATAATAATAGGTGGTGGCATTGAACCTTTAATCTTCGAAAGAAGATATAATGTGTGCATGGATAACCGAAGTATGATTTTTGGAATATAGAGTGTGATTGTGATTTGTCGTGCTTAAGTATTTTACTTGGACGTGATTTTAATATTACTTGTAGGATTTTATTCGCTAATTTCTTTTTATACATTATTGTTTACGATTAACTTACCCCTATTTGTTTGTTTTGTGTGTTGTTTGTGTTCGTGCCATGATCGTATGACGTGTGTGTTATACGAGAGCAGATGATAATGCAAATGCTTCTGGGATGGACCAGATTGCCGAGAGGATGGGGTGAACTCGGGATTTTATTAATTTTCATTAAGTTGTTTAAATTAAATATTAAAGATGTATAAAAAAATTATTTTATTTGTCGTTAACATTTGAAAATTTTGTGACAATCGATGTTTTGAATTACGATATGTAAGAAGTTAAATTCTAGGTTTTACATAAGTGCGTTTTGTCGATTTTTTTTCCTGCATTTTTGAGTAAGATGAATAATTAAATACGGCTATTTAATGATATAATATTTAATTAAATTAGCAATATCCGGTCAGGATGTTACATATTAAAGCACAAGTCTCTAAAAAGTTTCATAATTTATCATATGTTTTATTGTAATATGAAATTAACAACCCTTTTTGACAAGTAAAAGAGAAAATTATGATAAACAATCATTAACTACTCAAATGTAAATAAGAAACATAATTAACTATTCATTCTTTCAACTGTAAGGAGACTTTCTTTATAAACTACTAATTGGGAATATCCCCCGTGTATGTTGACACCAAGCTTTTGAACCATGTGGGTACTTAAATCAAACCAGGCTACATCACCATCATGTGTTTGGAAGAGTATATTGCCCATATTCCTTGTTCCAATAGGGAATGCAATGTAAGGTATTGGTCCAAAAACAAAGAGTTTAGTCCATGTTTCCTTCTTACCAACTTCAACCAAAATTGATATGTAAAATATTTTTGTTTCTGCATAATTTGACATCAAAGCAATTGACTCATTTAACATAAATAATTGTCTCCTCACAAAATTCATATTGAAATTATCATATATTTCCATAGGTATGTCTAAAGGTGGGGGGGTCATAATGCATACCTTATTAATCAAGTCAAATGATACTAAATGTTGAATAAGACCATCTCCATAACCCAACCAATGACACATTCCCTCTAAGTAAAATTTATTATTATCAGCTCGATTTGAAGGTATAGAACTATCCAATTGAAGTTTTGTCCAAGAGTTACTTCTTATGTTATACATCTCCCACACAAAATTGAGGAGGAAAGGATCATTTACGTACACATCATCATCAGATATAGCCCAGAATAATACTTTCCTAATCACCTTATAGTCATCTCTAACACAATCATAGCCAAATCCGTGATAGTAAATCTCAATATCGACATAATGTGGTGCATTCTCAAATGGACTGGGAGGAATGGCCTTGAATTCCCTAGTAGTTGGGTTCCATAAATATCCAAATTGTCTCATACCTTTTACGTATAGACAAAGAAATCCATTGAAACTAGAAGAACCTAAAATACCAATTCCCTTAGGGTAATCCTCTTCAATTTGACTAGGCCAGTTTAATTTTTCCATATTTTGAAACCTCTCACCAGAAATTGAAAATAAGGAGGATTTGTAATGATTCTGGTAAAGTGGAGAGAGATTCAATAGGAGGTATGTATCATCATAGTATGATTGATGATTACATATGAAGTTATTACGAAGGAGGTTCATGAAATGGTCATTTTCAAACAAGAGGGCCCATGATCTTCATATACATCCAAATCTCTTAAGAGATTTCAAAGGTAGGTTAGAAAGAATAGAGAATACAAAATCATCTGGTACGTGATTCATAAGCTTTTGAGCTAGAAAATTATTGTCTCTCTTTGGGTTATGCAACCAAATGTTAATAAGTTGCCAATCATCCTTGGTACTCTCATTCCATAGGTAAATGCGGTGGGAGATGTGTTTGCAATATTTGATAACAAGATTCTTGATAGTGATCTCTTCCAAGTACTTAAACTGTACAATAAATTGAGTAAGGAAAAGAAATAATAAAAAAATATGAATAAGTTACTTTATAAACCTGGTTGTCCTTGAGGAAGAGGGTGATATTGGTCCCCCTTAATGGTTGTTGGGCATTGATGTCCTTGGTAACAATGAAAAAGGCATCTGGTTGAGATTCTAAGATATATTGGTCATGATCATTATGCTTAGAGGTGACAATAACCTTGTTAGCAATCAAATATGTAGAGTAGAAGCCAACTCCCAAATTATATGCCAAATCTAAAATAAGCACAACATAATATTACAATTAATAAGCATGCAATAAAAGTGCAAATGAATATGAAACAATGACGCCTTCCTACCTGCTTTGGTCATGCCAATGCCAGTGTCGGTGATAGTAAGTGTTTTGTTAGCCTTGTCGGGTATCAATCTTATCAACCCATCATCTAAAATGTTTTTGTTTATATGGCTCTCAACTTGAATTTTATCTAAAGCCTGTGTATACGTAGAATGATCGATAACACTAATATAAAATAAAGGGCTAAATATGTTTTTGGTCCGTTAACTTTAAGTGAAAATTGAAATTAGTCCATTTTCGAAACTTTGGACCAATTTAGTCATCCATCTTTAGTAATGCGTGAATTTAGTCATTTTAATCACATTTCATTAAGTTTATTTGACATTTCAACGCGCTTCATGATAGCATTTCAGGTAACATCGAAACAAAAATGTGTGAAATAGTGTAAACAAATCAAATGCTATCATGAACACATTTCAAAGGTCAAATAAACTTAACAAAATTTGGTTAAAAGGACTGAATCCACATTTTTCTAAAGATAGGAAACTAAATCCGGTCAAAATTTCAAAGAGGGACTAATTCAAATTTCTAGTGAAAGTCAAGGGATTAAAAACATATTTAACCATACAACAAATGTACAAATAGAAATCAAATTAAAAGTACTACTTACATTTGAAGCATTATTGATAAGTTCACGAAGGAATATTTCGTTATTAGAATAAAATGTCTTGTTCATCTGTCTCAACATCTGACTCATTTCACCCTTCCATTCAAGCATCTCATCTTTCGCCATCATGGTTGGTTCAGAGTAATAACAAACCAAATAAAATAGACTCAATTCAAAAAAGCAAAACCACTCATAACCGCTTTTATATCCATTTATCACAACCATCATATTTTGATTGGTTAATACAAAACCATCACAGAGTTTGACTTTTCACTATTTAAATTAAACAAAACATTAATTATTTCTTAGCATTAACTAATTAATTGAATTTTACATTTATTAGTAAAGCGTTGTCATGATCACTTAATTTTTTTTTCAAATGTTATTTAATTTTATTTTAAGTTATTAATTCATCGTTTAATTGTACCGTGAACTCATATAACACATAGATATTTGATTTCTATCATTAAGGCACATTAAAACATGTGTGTGCATATTAGGAGTGTTTAGAATTTAACCAATTAAAAAATAACTAAAAATCGATCTAAAAAAAAAAACTAATTAAAATAAAAATATTTTATTCGATATATGTGATATGCAAGAAAAAAATGTAACGTTGTTTACTTTATTCAAGCCTATAAATTTGAGATAAGTGACCGAGAATATATATAACACAAAAAGAAAAGTTATACTGATGTTTTCAATGTTACATTCTTGGTTTTGATGGAGAAATTTATCGAAAGAAAACAAAACAAAAGAATTAATTTTGATATTTGTGTTTTGAATATTCTACAATATTATACATATTTGTGTACGAAATTTGTTAAACATATAAGACGTAGGTTAAACAACACTACAACATTTTGTAGTTTAGACCACACTAAATTAGACAGTGGCTAAATAAATGTGATTTAAACATATAATAAGCAACATTTTTATAAATGTTTTATAAATATCATGAAAGCCTATGATTATATAATTGTTGCTTTAAACTATGTGGGCAAAATCAATAAAAATGTGGTCTAAAAATATAGGTGAAGTCTAAAATCAACCTGAAAAAGTGTTGTCTATTATGAGGATTTTAAGCAACGGTTTTAAAAGTATTGTCATACTAAAAATCGTTGTCTATTACCTATAACTACACTTACTTATACAACGCATACAAAACTGTGGTCTAATCTTTAGACCTCAGTTTTTATAATTTAAATCACAATTTTATGTTGTTGTCTAAAGTAAATTTTGTTGTATTGCAAGTTATCCATTAGTATTGTGACAATATATAAATATAATACATAGTCGTAAAAATAATATTATATAAAAGTACAGCAAAAGAGATCCAAACCAAATTTTATAAGTTGAATTTGTTGGGTTAATTTTTTTTAATTCAAAAAAAAATCAAATCGTAATTTTTTATTAGGCTCATGTTTATTTTTAATTAAAATGGAATCAAACGGTTTTGTGAACATCTTTAGTGCACTTTATTATGATGCTAAATTGACTTATTAAGTTAAAATTCTTTTTTTTTTATTAATTTTAATTTTTAGGTGTACCTTAATTTTAAATTTAATATATTTTTCCTTAGATATTTATATACTAATTATATATTATTTATCAGCTTTAAATTTAAGATTAAAGAAATTATAAATCATACATTAGATAGAAAATAAATTAAATAGGAAAGAGTAAATATCTTAAGTTGAAAGTTATAAAAAGCCAATATTTATTTAGAAGGAATAAAATACAAGAAAATAAAATAAAGCAATTTTTACAATCGTTTACCACTATAGTTCTTTTGAAATAATATCATTAATGGACTCAATTCAATAAAAACAAAAGTGTTCATAACCACTTTAATATTCATTCATCACGACCATCATATTTTAATATAGTAAGAGAAAATAGAAAACTATCATACGTGTTAATTTAAAAAAAAATATTTCTTGACATTAATTAATTAATGGAATGACTTTTAAATTTAATAATAAATGATTATCATGATTACATTATCATCTTTAAATACTTACATATTATTTAGTTAGATTCAAATGGATTGTGAATGCAAGTAACACATGTATATTAAAGAATGTTATGGTGTAAAATGGGGATGAGTTTGATTTTCCCAAATTAATCCCTAGAGAAAATATTTATCCTCGTCTCTATTTCTATTTCCATATCCAATTAGTATAAATTATTTGTCTCATCTCTTTCTCATCTCCATCACGGAAATGGTAGACCCACATACATTCGTGCCATATCCACTTTATATTTTTAATATTAATTTATTATTTTTTTATAAAAAATAAAAATATAAGTAAAGGAAACACACTATTGAAAGTTTAAATTTTAACGTCAATTAAGAATGTAGTTTAGTAGCGGTTAAAATTGCTACTATTTTTATTTCCGTCAGTTAATTAACCGACGTAGTATTTAATGCCACTAAAGTATTATAGCGTTGTCGATTAAATATAACAGCCGGAATAATTGTCACTACATCAGTTTAAACCGCCTCTAAAATATTTTTTTTATAAAAATTACTTAATATTTAATGGCAGTTATAACCGTCGGGAATTTTTTTATTGTAAAATATTTAATATTTAATGGCGGTTATAACCGCCAGTAAAATTATAATTAAAAAAATATATTGGTGATTAATATGGTTAATATATTATAATAACATGTATATGGTTCCATAGTTTCAACCAACGTTTTCTAAAATAAAAAGAGCTCTGCATTGAACCATCTAGAACTTTGAACCATCTAGAACTTTAAACCATCTAATTTAATAGGGATTTGAAAGCATCTAACTTTACAACAAATCATTTCATTGAAACATTGTCATTGTTACTTTTTCTAATTCATTTTATTTTTAAAACCAATTTTACGACTTGCAATCTTCTTCATAGCATGTTTTCAATTCTATGTATGGTTTGAGCTAAGATATGCCTGAGCTAATCACAATAATTTTCAAAGTTTACTCCGATCATCTTCAAAGAGACATAAATTCGATTCTAATACTAAAAATCATGACACATTTTGGAATGGTAAAAAACAAGTACATAATGTCATAAAATAGAATTCATCACATGCTACTTTGATTTGTTTCTAATACACAGTAAACTCCCAACACATATTTTCTTTCTTTTCATTTTCTAACTAACCAGATTAAAAAAGAATGTTAGTTTCTATAATTTTATTTTCTTCCTTCCAAACACGATATTAGGCTTTTGCACATAGTAAAATTAGGCATGTCATAAAAAGTGTTTGTTCTCTTTTTAAATTTAAGATAGAAGTAGCAACGTGACCCATATTTCTCACATGCTCCAAGTTATTCCATTTGTGAGTTGACTTAATTATAATATCTTATTTTTCCTTGAAATTTTGTCATCCACTTTGTTTTCATGATTTAAAATAGTATTATACCAAACCTGTTGCATGGCATCTGACATCAGAGCAGTACACCTAATCAAAACTCTAGCTTTTGGATCACCTTAAATTCATCCTGACCTTACATTAGTCCAAGGAGCTGCATACCAAAAACCATTTTCAGTGTTTGGAATTAAATTCATGTTAAATTTGAACCATCTAATAGGGATTTCCAAAATGAAATGGTTTAAAATTTATAATAACAGAGCTCTGCATAATACCATTTCTCTGATCCACTAGAAAACTCAAGTACATGGAAGTTAACTTGCTATTGCGAGTTCTTTGTGCCTTGCATAATTCAAATTATGAACACTTCTAGACTGTCTCTTAGCAAAAAAACTTTCTGTTCTTTGGAATGTCCAAACCTGTAAAACTTCGACAGAAAAAACAAAGCTGAAAGCTCAAAGTTTGTCATACTCGCATAAGCTTATGCAGAAATGACAACACAGAGTAGAGAATACCAACTATCATGTATCTCTGATACCATATTTTGGAGAAAATTGCATTGCACCTTTGGCAAGTGACTCTAGTAAAGCACCATATACAAATTAAAAGCCAAACATTAACTTAAACGCTAAAACACGAATCCTAAACTATTCTCCAAATGGAAACCAAAATAACATATAGATCTATTTGTTTGCAACTTATCTCTCAGAACTAATTTTTAATTTAGAAAAATTCTCAACTGAAAACAATGTAGGCGCCAATTCCATGCTTTGTTTTACATATGATTACTAGTATTATTGAGAAACTATGAGAGTAATAATTGACATGCAACAAAAAGTTATAAAAAGGGAAAGAGTTTATATTGAAATTAGGGGAAATTATTATGGAAAAAGGTAGCAAAATACAAGAGAATAAAAGAGGAAAAGAGAAATGAATCAGATATTAGTCAGAAATTGAAAGCTAATAGAAGGAGAAAAGGAAAACCTCAACGATGTTCTTGAGCTTTGCCCCTAATCCAATACAAAAAACACTTGTCAAGGATTGAAATTAGGGATTATGAGAAGTTGAAACTTCAAAAGAAAATCTAAGATCACCAATCTGTAAAAGAATAAAAAAACGAAGTGGAGAACCCCCAAAACAAAGTGGAGGCTGCCAAAGAGAAGAAGAAGCGTTACTAGAAACCTAGTTTTGATGAGATGCCTCGAGCCAAAGGACCTACAACAAGAGCCATGGCTAGGAGAATACAAGAGGAATGAGCCTTAAATGCGTATGCAAGGCTCAAGATGAACTTCACATGGGCCAAGGAAGATGTGAAGACCTAGCCTAGGACATTTTGCTTGTAAATACTAGATTAGAATTTTATTTTGGGCTTTGTATTTTGGGCCCAATAGAATAGGGTTTTCTTTGGGCCATGTATTGGGCCTTAGAGGAAATTGGGCTTTAGAAGTAATTTTGGACAAAAAAGGGGAATTGGGCCAAATGGGCCAAAAGTAGTGTGTCTACTCTAGAAAAGCCTAGAAGCTTCTCCAACTTGCTCTCCAAGGATGAGAGTTAGCTTCCCATGTCAAGATAAGTGTGACTTGCTTAGGTGGCAAGTCACACCTCCCACATGCTCCCTTTTGGCTCCAAAATTTAACTTTCTAGACTCCTTTTTCCCTCCACTTTTTGGAGACTCCTTGGTCTCATTTTAGCCTATAAATAGAAGGCTTAGGAGATGTATTTTTGAGCTTGAAATTGAGTAATGAATTGCTACACAAATTTGTGCACAAATCTCTTTTGAGCTCACCTTAGAGTAAACTCTTCTCTAGTTTACTCTAGTCTTGTTCCTTAGGAGTTGGCCTCACCTCTCTTAAGAATCCTTTCACCTACACCAAACCAAACACCTTAAGCTTCTTTCCTTCATGCTTCCGCATCCAACACCATCCATGGAGCCTCCATTCTTCATGCAAGCTTCAATGGAGACAAGAAGAAGCCATCATGTGGTATCATGAGCCTTGGTTTTAGTGAGTTAAGTGCTTCTTCTCCATTTTTCTTTCAATTCCGTGTTGTTCATCACTTCTCCTACTTGTCTTACTGTTTTTGTTCATTTTGTTTTGAGTATTAATGTCTTTTTACTTTGGTTCATCTTCATTTGCTTCATCTTGAACCATCATTGTGTGCTTTAGGTGTTCTATTTGGTTTCTACCATTTACTTTTCATTTTAATTGAGTATTTGTTGTTTTTGTTCAGTTCATTCTCTTGTTCTTGAGTTTATTTTGATTTTAAGATCCATATGTTTTGTCTAGAGTCATGTTTAGTCCATATATGTCATTAATTCCTTGTTTAGCTTTTAATTTTCTTTGAATTTGTTGGTGATGTGCTGCTGAATTTTTTTCAGATTTGAGTGCAGTTTTTAATCCTTAAAAATTAACACTCTCTTCTCTCTTTGAGCCTTGGAAATGAACCTTCACATCTAGATAACCTTAGTTATCTTAATGTCCAGTGGGAATTTTCCTTGTGCTTGCTTAACATCACCATAAATCACACTAAATTTCCTTTCAATTAATTGTGCTTTGGTGCTTTTTCATTTCTGTTTTTGAGTTCAGATTGCTATTTAGATCTTAGCAATGTCTTAGAGTCAATTTCCATTGTGTTTCATTGTGTTTTATGATCTTTTTTTGATTCCTTTAAGTTTCCTTCTCCTTTGACTTTTTGTTTCCATTAAAATGCAAATGATCAAGCATAGTGTGGTGGTGATTCTGTTTTGTGGTGGAAACTAGCGGCTGTAAGAGCTATAAAAAGAATCAAAAGAAAAGATCAAAAGAAAGCGGTAAAAGAAGTACACTAGAATCACTACCATCACTTGAGTTTGAGAGCATTATTTTGTTGCATTTTACTGCTGTTTCAGTTTCTGTCTGACTGCACACTGTTTGTATTTGATTTATCATAAAAAATTGGCCAGTGCAAATCCAAATCTAATTTTTGCCTCTTTTAGCTAAGACATTGATAACGCTGTCGTTGACGCGTTCAACTTAATACTACTTATCTATAACAACTTCAGTATTGTTAAGAAAGTAGTCAACAAAATAGAAAGGGTAAAGTAACCCAAAGTCGTCTCCCAACGAACACGGAATTGATTTTTAACAAATTAGTTCTTAT
>Ga0214545_1004205_pt1 | contig 27034 bp, 22 predicted proteins | sample CNSS4metaG_FD_160064 | JGI IMG/M metagenome (GOLD analysis project Ga0214545, IMG submission 160064) | Root nodule microbial communities from cowpea collected in UCLA plant growth center, Los Angeles, California, USA - CNSS4 | ecosystem: Host-associated > Plants > Roots > Nodule | place: USA... | reverse complement strand
TGTAACACCTTTAGATCCTTCTTTATTTGAAGTTTAAGAAGATAAAATGTTTAAAACTTATAAAATACATTTTGGCATTTATTTTATAAATGTGCATAATATATATATATATATATATATATATATATATATATATATTCTCTTTTATTTTACTAATTATTTTAGTTAACTATTTCATTTTATTGTTTTGAGGATAAAATAACTTTTCCCTTGGAAGGATCTCTTAATTTATTTGAATTTCACTTACTCATATTCTTTCTTTATTGTAGGCACCGAATGTTGGAAGTGGTGTGCCATCTCCACACAATATACTAAGATCAAGTGGTGGAATCAAAGCAACTTAAAATTAGTAGTGCAAGTTTTATAATTGCCTTATGAAATTTTAATGTTGTCTTTGATTTTTTCGATGATTGAATATTTTGGTACTTCGGTGTAATTATGTTATGTTGATAATAAAATAATTTAGTCTATTAATTTCTTTTTTTATAGTGTTATAATTTTTTATATATTTTAAACTATCATAAAAAATAAATTTTATTAAATTATGAAAGTATAAATGCAAGTGAAAAATAATAAATAATTAAATATTAAAATTATGACACTTGATAATGTTATAATTTATTTAAGAATTAATTATAGTATTGACAATTAAAAATATCATAATATAATGGTAATAATGTCAGTTTTAAGTGTCGTTTTTTCATTGAATTTGTTTTTTATTAAAAATATTACATCAGTTTTAATTGACGTTATTTACCTCTTTAAATCGTCATTGTATACATAGTATAAAATGACGGTTGTTGTGGCGGTTCATCTTAAACCGCCATATTATACTTTGTGACGACAAGAATTACAACATTTTAGGAAAACGTCGCTCAAGTAAATAACGGCAGTTAAAAATGATGTAAAATACAAAAATAATTGTCGCTACTTACATGTTTTTTTGTAGTGACATTAATAAATAAATTAATTATATCAATTACAACATAAGCACAAATACCAATTAAGAAATATAAGCATGAATCACAAAGATAATATTCGATAGGGATACATACCATATGCTTAGATTTCAAAAATAATGGATAATAAATAAAATAAAAACAAACATAATAAATATGTAATCCCAAAATGGTTCATACATTTTATATGCCAAAAGAGATGTAATAAACTTGATATCATTTATAAATTTACATCTCATGAAAACCATAATAATATAAAGGGTACATTTCAGACTCCCACTAACCAGTACATCAAAAGACTTAACTACACACTTATATGAATTACATGATTTTGAAAAAAACTCCAATAGTTAAGCCTTTAGTTAGTGGATCTACTAAGATATCTTATGTAGCAGTATATTCAATCCGAGTCTAAAGATCTAAAACTTTCTCTCTAACAAACATAAAATTTATATCAAGATGTTTTGAGCATAAGAACGTATGTAGAAAAGAGAGAAATGCAAGGCAGTAGTATTTCCACAATATATTACGAGTAGCCTATAAATACTTTCAACAATTTGAAAGTCAAAAAACAAATTTTAGGCCACATAATTTCACAAGTGCTTTATAACATGCAACACACTGCCTTCAAGAGTATCTATAAGAGTTTGTTTAACCCTCTTCCAAGAAATAGCTTATCCTTCAATCATAAAACCAAAGTCGAAAGTAGATTTTCGGTCGTCAGGGCAACCAACAAAATCAAGATCAGAACAACCAAAGACCTAATGTTAAAGTTGATCAAACTTTTTATAGGTCAAAATGTGATCCTTGGCTCCCTACAAATATCTAAAGACCTTTTAACGGATTTTCATTGACCCAAACCTGGGTCGCTCAAGTATCTCCCTAAAGCATTTACGATAAAAGCAATATCGGGACTAATGCAAACTTGAGCATACATTTAACTACTAACAACGGAAGCAATTATGGAACTTTTCCAATTCAACTCTATCATTATCCATCAATTTTGAGGATATTGAGATTTAGAGAGCTTGCTGTAAGACCAACGAAATTTAATTAATTAAATAAATAATTAATTAATAAATGCGGGCATGAAGAACATTTATGATATTAAAATCTGATTTGTATGATGTGGAAAAGTACTAGCTCAAATGGTTTAGAGTACTTTAATTATGTGAGAGGACTTGGGTTTCAATCCTATGTATGCCAATTGTGTGTATTTATTTGTTATTGTTTTAAATATATGATAGTCATGCGGTGAAATAATATAATATTTAAATTATATTAGTTAACATGAAACATGAATTGGTATGATGGTTTGGCATTGACTTGGCATGTGCATGGTTGTGGGTTCAAACCTTGGAGAACCCAAATTTATCCTTACTTTTTTGGTATTTTTGGCTTTGGCTTGAATATGAAAAGTTAAGAGAATGTAGGGCCACCGAGAGGTGGCTGAAAAACAAACATAATGAGATAGTAAATGTCATTAACATCTAATTAAGACTCAATTTTCGTTTTAGGTAATTAACCTAGCTTTTAGGCACCCTTTAAAAAGAAAAATTTGGTTAATAGTGAGGGTTTTGCAAGGCTAGAAATTTTACTCAGAAAGAGAGCACGAAATTGAGACTTGGTGAGGTTTGAGTGAGATTCTTGGGGGCTAAATTGAGAGGAGGCTAAGGAGGCACTTGGTGTAGGGAGAACTTTTAAATTGTCAAAGCTTTAAGTGAAGGAAAACCAGGTTAGGGGAGTTGTCCATGTTAATTTGATGTTTTGGCATGAGATGTATGACAATTACATGTTAATTATGCATGAACCTTATCTGTTTTACGATTTTGTTGAATTCTGGAAATTTTCCAGAAATCGCTTGGCGGGCTGTACATAGCCGCCAGGCGGCTCATACCCCATTTACGTGTTTGCTATGTTTTCTGGAGGTAGCGCCTGGCAGTGAAGCCCTGTACCGCCAGGTGACGCAAGCATGTAACCCATTATGGGTTTTTCCTGATGAACTGTCTGGCGGTGATGAATTTCTGCCAGGCGACGCGAGTCGATTTAGCTCAGTTTTGTGATTCTATGCAGACTAGGATGATTAGAATTGGGGAAAAATCATGGGTTAGTGGTTAAGAGATGATGTGAGAACGAAATTCTTGAATTCTAGCATAAATGATGATTAAAAAAATTGATGGAACAGTGAAAAGAGGGGTAGGGTTTAATGACGTGAGAATTGCAGGTCTTGTAATCAAATGGTGGAAGCTAATTGGGTAATTCCATTGTGGAAACGTACTAATCATTTTGTGTGGGGTTGTTAAACAATTGGAAGAGGGTGATCAATCTGTGTTGGGAAGGTATTAGGAAAAAGAGTAGTGCAGGTGCGAGAATTCTGGGAATTTGCCCAGAATCGTATGCACCGCTTGGCGGTACAGGTCTTGCCGCCAGACGCCATCTCGAGAAACTAGAATTGGAGGCGTTGCAAGAGTTGCTGGAACTTATTCGTTTTTGGAAAAGTGAGGATGTGTGTTATTGAGAGTTGGAAATGTTAGCGTAATGATAATCTTGTAATGAGCATGACTATATACTTGAGAGTGGAATAAATTGGAGTATTGTGGAATTTAGAATTTGGAGTGTACAAAGATTATAGATATAGACTGTGTACACTGGATTTAGTAGAAAGGTTGGGTTTGAAATTATGTAATCCAATGGAACTTATTGATAAAAAAGTGTTAGGGCTTGGAAACAAAATGTGAGATCAGAGGTGTGAGGCTTTGTACCTATGGGTGGGGAAATCAAATTGTTAAACCAGAACAGAGGGGGAAACCTAGCCTGTAAACGATCTGATGATGTTGTACAAAATCTTATTTAGTGGAAATTGTAATATAGGTGAACCAAACATGTTGGGGGTGAAATGATGTAGATCATAGGCTTAAGTGTGCGCACTGTTATAGACTATAGTTATAACCATTGAACTTGGTCGAGTGATTAACAAGGTCTGGATGCGAACAACAATGCCTAAATTCATACCAGTACAGTGAAAGTGGTGATACTGGTATGGCGCCTGGCGGTGGGGTTAGGCCGCCATGCGATAACAAGGAAATAGTGGGATCCTGGACTTGATGGTGCCTGGCGAAGGAGAAGGTCCCGCCAGGCGATAGCTGTGGAAACAGTAGCCCTAGAGCGTGTCCGCATGGCGGTGTGGATTGTTCCGCCAGGCAGTGGTTGCAAAATGGTTGGTTCTTAGGCGCTTGACGCCTGGTGGTACGTGTCCCCTGCCAAGCGGTTTAGGAGCTGCTAGCGCCTAGCGGTATGTGTCCCCCACTAGGCGATTTGGCTGTTGTATGTCCTAGTCATTGGACTTTATAGACGTGATCTACTAGACTTTTGGTGATGCTTCAAAGGTAAGATTGTTGGGTTTCTTGAGTTGAGTTCGGAACGTATCCCTTGAGTTGAGCTCGGGATAGGGGTTAAGCACGTAGCATTCCTTGAGTTGAGCTCGAAATGGCATCCCTCGAGTTGAGCTCAGGATGGCGGATGAACATAAGGAACCCTTGAGTTGAGCTCGGGTTGGCGAGTGTTGCCGGTGTGAGTGTGCTGGTTGTGGCCAGTACGGATGGGTCCAGATAGATTGGCCTCCTCAGGAAATAGCTGACGAGTTTGGTAGTCTTGGGATGTTACGAACTATGTTTGTATTTGGGAACTCCACCTGGCTTTATGGTGTATGATCCGTAGCAATGGTTTCCCGCACGTGCTCTATCGGTTGTGGCCGATAGGTTTGGCAGCAAATTACCTTGGGGTAATTACTAGAAGAAGTAGAACACGAATAACCTGGTTGTGGCCAGGTGGAATGAATTAGATGGGTTGGAATTCCTATGGGTTGAATGTGTCGTCTACATATATTTGTGTTATATATGTGTAACATCCCTAAGGAATATTACTAATATTTAATAAATAAAATCCGAAATAAAAGTAAATACCTCATTTAATAGAAAACCATTTCCCAAAAACACGGGAAATTTAAAACTTTAATATACAAGTCATAAAACCAGGAGTCCATAATTTATAAAACTAAAACAATATTCGCATGACTCCCAAAGGGTTACATATTTATCTCAAAATCAAAATAAAAACATATAAACAAAATCCCCAGTTATCCCTCGCTCCGAGTCTATGCATCTCGTGGCCCACCTGTCAAATCATCTGCTTCCAGATAACGAGTCATCCGATCATCGCCACACACACACAGAAAGGGTGAGCTATGCACAATATATAAACAGATACATGAAATAAATATGCCACCCATCCCAAAATAACATAACTAAATTTTCATACTTTTCAAATTACCCAACCATGACCTCATAGTCCTTCATGAGTCATATACATGAACTAGGTCTTGGGACTTCACTGTGCTCCCATGAAACTAACTCATTCGTGGTCCAACCCTATGAGCCTATCCCGCTCATAGTCCTGCCCTACAGACTCCTCATCTGTAGTAAATCATCCAAGCCTTCTCGACTTGGACCTTGGCACGCACGCAATCACCATACTATAGACTCCTCGCCCAATAGTAGCCGACGGGAACATCACAGTTCCTTGCCCATCGTGCGTCCAACGCATGTAATCACCATACTAAGGACTCCTCGCCCAATAGTAGCCGACGGGAACTCAACCAGTTCCATGCCCATCATGCATTTCAACCATTCAAGCACATCCTAGACCCCTACTGGACTTAGTCCGTCAACCCCAAACACCACAACCACATGCATAAACTTCCTATCCTTTAGGAAATAACAAGCAAACAATCCAAATAGTACACAAACACATGGCAATTCGCATAAACTCTCTTAAGCCAAGGACTCTCGCCCAAGCTAAGCCCTCAACCTCGCTTAGGCTAGTTCACCTCGCTTGAGCGAGCTTAAAATAGTGGCCGCATCACGTTATCTCGCTTAGGCCAGATCCTCTCGCTTGGGCGAGTCACACCTTCGCTCAAAACAACACACAGACCTCGCCTAGATGAGTATTCGACAAAAAAAATCACCAATGCAGTTTGAGAACTCGCTTAGGCGAGCCACTCTCGCCTAGGCGAGAGTGTCCATCGCTCAGAACTCAAAACCTTTTGCCTGGGCGAGATATCGCGCTCAAAACTCCCAAGTTTCCTCGCGACCTCGCTTAGGCAAGTGCCTCTCGCCTGAGCGAGAGACCATGTCGCTCAACCCTTTTCCTGGTCGCCTAGGCGAGAACCACGAACCAGAACCCAAAGTGAGACTTTGCAACTCTCGCTTAGGCGAGGTGGACCCACTTAGGCGAGACTTGCAGGGTTTCGAGTCTATTCACACACTCATTTCACCAAACCAATACTAAAACTCCACTCAATCATTACCAAGACAATGTAATGGCAAACAACATTAGAATTATGCATTATATCCAATTAAGCTACCAAAACACAAGATTTAGGCTTCCACAACCATTCCATACCAAAAACCCTCATTCCCAAAACATATAATGCATAAAAGGGTTTTGCAACGTAAAACCACCAGCCAAATCATTGCTTTGATCACACATACACGATTTCACCACACTTCCATTACAATTGAGAAGGCAAACACACAAAACCATCACACATATCCTGTCCACACCATTTCACCACACTGCGAAAACCCTTCCCTCGGGTCATTATAGGATGTTTTCCCGCCCCTCTTGGCTTCCCCTTCTAGGTTTTCTTTTGCCCTCTCATATTCCCTCAAAAACTACACTTTTAAAAAATAAAGTTCCAATTTCATTCCCAACCAAGTTTGAACCCATGACCACTTAATCACCATTCAAGTGCATAACCAATTCAACCAAGTCATGTTTGTGATACACTCCAATCATGATAAGCTTACAATACCAATTCCATACTCATACATATTATTAAAAATCAATAATAAAACAACAACACATAATTGTTGACATACATAGGACTCAAACCAAGTCCTCTCACACAATCAAAGTACTCTTAACCATTTGACCTAGTACTTTTCCACGTCACATTAAACAATAATTAATGCCATAAAGGCGTTTTCTACCCGCATTTATTAATTAATTAATTAATTTTCATGAGTCTTACAATATGTGTATGCTCATTTATATGTTTAAATCTGTTAAGCTCACCCTATTTGCTTGTGTTTGGCAATGATCGTGTGTGCGGTACACGTGAGCAGTTGATGTTGATGTAGGTGGTGCTGGTGAGACGTAGCCGCGGAGCGGGGTTAGCATGAGAGTCTTTTTAATTATTATGTTTTGGAAAGAATTTGTAAACTCCTATGAGACCTTTTGTTTATTATTTTAGTGTTATAAACTATGGTTTTGGAATTATATGTGGCTTTTATTGTACGTTAATAAAAGTTTTAAATTTTTCGCATTTTGGAAAATGAGGAATTATATTAAATGCGACCAGTTATTTAATTAATTTTATTTTATTATTAAATCCGTAATATCTTGTCGGGATGTTACACTTGCCACCTTTTTGAATATGTGCTACACATGAGGAGTAAGAATGCATGTTAAACCTTGAAGATCAATATATTCTCCCTGAGACAATCCAAAAATGTCACGTGACCTGTCACGAAATAACTGAATGCCTAGAATAACATGGGCATCACCAAGGTCCATCATATCAAAGTGGCTAATTGACACAAATTTTGTCTTAGTAAAAAGTTCAACCCTGGTACTAGAAAGGAGGATATCATCAACATATAAGAAGAGAATGATGAATTGACTCCCACTAGCCTTCAAGTACATGCACTGATTTGAGACATTTTCCTTGAAGCCAAAAGAAATGACCATTTGGTCAAATTTCAAAATGTCATTGTTTATAAGCTTGGCTTAGGCTATAAAAGACTTATTCAACCTGTAAACCAAATGCTTTTTGCCTTTTCTAGCAAAGCCACCAGGTTGAACCATATAGACTTCTTCATGGTGTATTTCAACACCATTAAAGACACTTTGTTTAAGTGTTCAAATTTCTTACAAGAAGCTCTCTAGACAGTAGTGGACTTAGGAGTATGAGCTAGAGGCTCTTCTTCTCTCAAAGAAGAGTCCATGTCAGTATTTGCCAGATATAAGTCCAAAGATTCTTTCCAGTCCTCAAAATTTGTCTTGTTCAAAGTTTTGACTGAAGTCAATTGCATGGGCAAAGAAGTCAATATCAAAACGAAAAGGAAACATCTAATATGCACAATTATTGTGCAATAAAATTTAATGTTTCTGAATACTCAGTCAAACATGCCTATAATACCAATTTCTCATCCATTATGATCCCGCCTAATGGGTCCCGAATCATAATAAATAAGAAATATAATTAAGAAATAAAAGACAATGCACAACTCATGTCATAAAAAAATATAATACCGATAGGGTACAAGACAAATAATTGACATAAGATAAAATAAGTACATTATATCATCAAGAAATAAAATAGCATACAAGCATGATTGACACTAATGTAATATAAAATTAATTAATGAGATAATTAAAATATCTCATTCACACAAAATTTCATACAATTGTACTCAAGATAGGTGATTTCACAATCACATAAAATTATATAGCTCATGCTTAACAAAATATAATAAAATTATATTATGCATGAACAACCCCTTAAGTAATAACATTTCCAAATAAGGGTCAAAAAATTAATTCAAGTATACTATCACGTCACTGAAATAGTAGATAACTTGTACAAAAATTTCATACCCAAAAGTCGAGAGAATAATATATAAAATTAAGTTGTATTCATGAAATAATTAAAATTAAATTATTTCATTCACACAAAATCTTATACAATTGTGCCCACGATAGGTGAGATCACAATCATATAAAATTATATTACTCATGCTTAACCAAATATAATAAAATTATATAATGCATGAAATAATTATATTACTTAGTAGAATGACGTGATTTTTTTTACCACATGATCGCCATCATGCGTCGGTCAAAATCCAAAACAATTAAAATTAAAATGCATAGATATACATAAACACAAATATTTAACATTTTTCACGAAACATCTACTAAAAATTATCACTTTAAATATGAGGTCATAAAAAGCTAAAAATTTAATTTGCTCATAAAAAAATGCTAAATTGCCAAAATTTGAATATTTATTTATTTTCAAATCAAATATATTTATAATAATAAAATAAATTGTTTATCAATTTAGATTCACCTAAAAATGAGCTTTTATTTTTCAATCAAACAACTCAATTAGCCATAAAGGAACCTAATACACACTCCATGCATTAAATGTAAAGACATGAGCCCCTCACTTGGCATACTTCAAATAGGGCCCACTCTATACCATACATGTTTATTCTGTCAAACCATATCGATAATTGCATAACAGCGAAAAGATTTTCCAAACATGCTATTCAAATAAATTCCAAGAAACAAGAACTTAATTTACCAATTTCTTATACGTAAGAGAAAAGGTTAATTAATATAGTCAAATTTCACAAAAACCATTAATTCTCATAAATAGACATTACCTCACGATATCAATGGTAAGACACATAAATTTCAAATGAATCCATACATGCACACAAAACAATCAATATAAAAACATGTGCAATTGTAATAAGCATCCAATTAGTGTAACACAAAGTGCGAAAAAGAGAATGAATTCATTCATTCAAAAACACGTATGCATAACAACTCCAGCAAACCTCCTCTCTCGAGCAAACCTCCTCTCTCGAGCAACCCCATATGTGACTAGACACAGATTGCACATGGCAATAACAATCCATGTTAACGGCCGTGCAAACTCGAGAAGAACCACCACTAGCGGCAACAACCATCGCGAACCAGTACGCGCGAGCCACTGCGGATATAACGCCGCGAGCACCACAAATCCTCCGCACGCCACCATACAACAGCGAAACCACCAGTCCCAATGGATGCCATCGCTAAACCATCAACGCACTCTCACGACCACACCACCACTACGAGTTGCACTTGCGAAGGCCAGATCTAAACACTACAGCGATAAAGAGAGATCACCGCAAGGTCTGAAAGAAGCAAGCCATGAGACTCACCGCAAAAAGGAGGAAGCTCCATCGTCGCGCCTGGATTGTCGTCGCGAACCAAACGAAGGAGGCGCGCTCGAGGCATGCCAAACACCTCCACAGTGTAGCCATGAACAAGACAAACGCGCTTCCACCATAGACGACGAACAAGATGGTTCTCTACTCCACCGCCAGTGACTGGATTGGCCAAGCAGATCGAAAAAGGGTTCGTTGTGTTTGTGGCTTTGGCTAGAAACTAAATTGATCAAGCACGAAGGCCAGGGTAGCGCGCTGATTGGAGATAAAGATGACCCGCGAAGAAAGATGAATAAGGCCATGTGCCAAAGGGTTTTCAGAATAAGGGTTTGAAACCTCTTAATTGGGGATTTTTCAAAATAACATTCAAAGAGAAAACCTTAAATCTCATTGCGAGAGAGAAGCTCGAGGAACACAGTCCAGATTATATAAAACAAAAACAAAACAACACTAATTGGAAGAGGAAACTCTAAATCTTTCGATTAGGGTTCACCTTATCAAATTATTGGGAAAAAACAAATTAGGGTTTATGTATAAAGAAAACAAAATCTTAATCATAAATCTAACATGCTCCGTACCGATTGTTAGATTATGAATTTTAAATAGATAATAAGAAACATTAAACCATTTATATAATATGTTATTCCCAAAAAATTAAGAACAGTTCCTAATATTAAAAGTCCTAATATTAAAAGTAGAACGTGGAAGCATACCTGTAATTAGGAACAACATAGATGGAAGAGTTGTGGTACTTGATCTTCCAAATAGAATCAATGGAAAATTAAAAGTTGTTTACTTGTAAGACTATATTGTTCTTTTTCTGATAGGTTTTTCTAGAGCGCATCTGCATCTTACAAATGTATTTTTACGTTGTCTCTTAAAAATTAAATGAACTAATCGGATATCAATTTTACATCCTTACCAGCAAAAACCAGGGACCTCTCAACAAGTTCCTGAATACTTAAGTCCATCACAGACCGTTCGTTGAACAATTCAACCTATCACGGATAGTTCATCATAAACCCAATATATATTATCAATAAATTAATAACAATTGTGCAATATAATTGATATTTATAAATAATATAATATAATTTATTAATTAATGTTAATCCACGTTAATAATAAAATAGAGAATAATAATTTTATATAATAAAATTATGTAAAATACAACAAGTATCGCTTTTTGTATGATGCAATATTCTCCGATACAATTGTTATATTTTTCAGTTTTTGTCTTCTGTTAGCTTTTGTCTGTAAGAAAACATAGAAGTATGACGTAAGCAATGTTTTGTTCTATATTATTTTTAGGTCTGCAACTTGTAATAGGTAATTGAAACGCTTTACCAAATTTAGATTACTATTACTAAAATGTTTAAATATGAAGTTTCTGATGTAGTTACCTATCACATAAAATATTGTATAATTATTAAATACCATTATTATCATCTTTTTAAGTCAAGAATATAATTTGTGATGATTTTTAACTATTAAAATCTACAATTTAACCCTTACAAATATAATAGTTTTTGCAGTGAAGCTTTTTGTTTTTTTAATGATATAGCAACGTGCAATCTTGTTTTTATGTCTTTTGTTTGTTACTTAGATTATACACATATAATTTTGTTTGAATTAGTTGACGAATTAATCATTTGAAATATTATGATGGGTCCAATTGTGATTTAATAAAATTTAAAGACATATTGGTTATTATTATGGGAAGTGATAAAAAAATAAAGATAAAGATAAAATAAAAATCAACTTGATGGACGTTGGTTTATAAAAAGGGGATTGGGGTTCTGTCTTTGGTCATAAGGTTCTTTTCACAGTCACCCATCAAGAACGTGTGAGAAGAGAAAGAAAGGCAAAGAGATCGATTGAAAAACGATGGTTGAAGAGCACAAAGGATTACAAATTTTGAAGAACGCATATTCACAGGATTTTCCATGGATCAAGGTTAATGCTATATTATGTTTTATCGTGTGAGAATCATAAATCTTGACGATCCTCTTAATTGTTTTACATGTGGTATCAGAGCATGGTTGTAGGATTTATGATTCTCCTATTATGTGATGTTTCTCTTTTATAATGTTTTCCCTTAATGTTATAAACCCTAATTTAAGTTTATCCCCAATTAAAGATTTAGGGGTTTTAATGTTTTTCTACTACGTTCATTAAATTATAACCGTTTTTCTTTTGATTGGATCAAGCCGCGTGTTAAAACTTTGTCATTGTTTTTGGTGAAAGCTTTTCCATTACGTGCATAATCGAATTGGCAAAGGAGATTCATCTTTTTCCATGATTTGAATAGTGCATGCGTGAAGTCACATGATTCAGTTTTTATGTGAATGCATCAGCTTAGAGGTGTCAATTTGGCCCAGCTCACAGGGTTTGACCCTGGCCCATGTGGGCTAGGGCCAAAAAAGTCCACATTGAAAAAAAGCCCCCAACAAAGAAGCCCACAGGGCCAAAAACCCTATAAAAGCCCTGTGGGCCAGGGCCAACCCATGGGCTTTCATCTTCCACACGAAAAATATATTATTTTTTAAAATATATTACTATCTGTGGGACAGGCCCAACGAACTGAACAAGCACGACGACCCGAATAGGTCTAACGACTCGGACCTGTTTGGGTCGTCTGGCACGTTCGGGTCGTCGGGCTCGTCTGGGTCGTTGAGCCTGTTCGGGTCGTCGGGCCCGTTCGGGTCATCTGGCACGTCTGGGTCATCGGGCCCGTCTGGTTCATTGAGCCCGTTCGGGTCGTCGGGCCCGTTCGGGTCATTTGGCACATCTGGGTCGTTTGGCCCTTTTGGATCGTCGGGCCCGTTTGGCTCGTTGGGCCCGTTCGGGTCGTCAGGCCCATTTGGATCGTCGGGTCCATACGATTCGTCGGGCCCGTTCGAGTCGTTGGGCCTGTCTGGATCATTGGGCCTATTTGGATCGTTGGGCCCGTTTAGATCGTTGGGCTCGTCTGGGTCGTAGGGCCCATCTGGCTCGTCTGGCCCATCCGAGTTTTCAGGACCGTTTGGGTCATTGGGCCCGTCCATGTTGTCTGGCATGTCCGGGTTGTCATGCCCGTCCTGGTCGTCGGGCCCATCTTGGTCGTATGGCCCGTCTGGGTTTTCGGGCCCATCCGTGTTGTTTGCCATGTTCGGGTTATCCGGCCCGTCCTGGTTGTCGGGCTCATCTTGCTCGTCGGGTTTGTCCTTGTCATCAGGCTCGTCCTAGTCATTGGGCTCGTTCGGGTGGTCAAGCCTATCCGGGTCATCGGGCCCGTTCGGGTCGCTCAACTTAATCTTTGACTTTGGTTTAATGTAGTATTATTTGGGGGGCTAACCCACCTTAGCCCTAGCCCTAACCCACTAGAGAGGGGACTGTGGCTTTTTTTTGGCCCCCTCATTTGGGGGCCCTCTAAAAGGGGGCTTTATGAAGAGTGGGCCAGGGCTGGCCCATGGGCTAGGGGCCAAATTGACACCTCTACATCAGCTTTTATTTTGGAATCAAATATAATGAATGGAGTGATGTGAACCGTTACGTGAATATTAATGTCATTGATATATAAACTGATGCAGCATGAATTGTGTGTTATGATTGCAATAAATGATATTACTAAATTGAATGAAATCATTCTCAACTAACGCACGAACGTGAATGGGTTGTGATTTTCTTTTTCGAAATCGAATAACTAATGTTTATTAGAATTTTTTATTGGTTTACGTCACCAATAAAATTAATGTTAATTATTTTATTTATATAAATAATTAATAATCTTATTTTAATTTGTAATAATATTTATGTTTGTTATTGTTAAATTAAAATTAATGAGGATGCTATATAAACTTTATAGCAATTAAATGAGTATTTATTTATTTGAAATTAAATATGATAAATTTTGTTAGTCACCAAAGTGGTCAAATTTTTAAAGTTTTTGTGATTTTAAATTATTAATGTTTTTTATTTCAATTATCCTTAGTATGGATGCTAATTTATGAATAATTAAATTTATGGGTTAATTGTAATTCATTAATTATAAGGCATTTTAGGATCATCCAAAGGTTGATTAATTGTTCTTATAATTAATGAAATTAATGAGCATGATTGTAGATAATTTTGTATTTGTCACTAGTTTTATTTATATACCCAAAGGTAGTAGGTGATTCTAGTTGATGCATATTTTAATTATCAATAATGTTATAATATGATTAGCATCATTATGCTTATGTTTGTGTATTATTGGATCTCCCAAAGGAGAACATTAGTATGCATAGAATGATTTTGTTTATATCTGAATCTGTTTTCACGTTTAGTTTTATGACTCAAAGCATTAATGTTAGGCATGTGTTAAATGCAGTCTTTGTTCCGGTATCTTTACACTCGCATGCTTCGTCTGTTCCAGTCTTTAATGGGTTGAATTTCCCTGACTAGAGTGAGCAAGTCCAATTTCACTTAGGTGTGTTGGATCTTGATCTAGCTCTTTTAGTTGAAAAGTCGGCTGCTATCACGGATGCTAGTAGCAATGAAGAGAAAGCCCATTACAAAGCTTGGGCAAGATCAAACAGACTTAGCTTAATGTTTACGAGAATGAGCATAGCAAGCAATATAAAGTCAACTCTTCCCAAAACTGATGACGCAAAAGAATTTATGAAATTTGTGGAAGAGCGCTCCCAAACTCCTGATAAGTCTCTCGCTGGGACACTGATGAGTACGTTGACCACTATGAAGTTTGACGGTTCGCATACTATGCATGAGCATGTGATCGAGATGACAAATATCGCAACAAGACTTAAGTCTTTAGGAATGACAGTAGATGAAGATTTTCTCGTGCAGTTCATTCTGAACTCTTTACCGTCTGAGTATGGTCCGTTCCAGATGAACTATAACACCATGAAAGACAAGTGGAATGTGCATGAGTTGCACAGTATGCTAGTTCAAGAGGAGACCCGACTGAAGAACTTAGGAAGCCACTTTATTCAGTATGTGAAGAATCAAGGAGCTGTTGGAAAGAAAGTTGCTAAAAAACATGGAAAGGGTAAAAGACCACTAAAGATTGATGAGTCCTCAACCAAAATCCAGAAGAAAAATGACAAATGTCATTTCTGCGGGAAGTCTGGACATTTCCAGAAGGACTGCATAAAGCGTAAGGCTTGGTTCGAAAAGAAAGGTGAGCATAATGCTTACGTATGTTTTGAATCAAACTTAACTGAAGTTCCCCATAATACGTGGTGGATTGATTCTGGATGTACGACTCATGTTTCTAATGTGATGCAGGGATTTCTTACAACCCGAACCATAAACCCAAATGAGAAGTTTGTCTTCATGGGCAATAAAGAGAAAGTTCCAGTGGAAGCGGTCGGGACTTATCGTCTAATCCTCGACACTGGATATCACTTAGACCTTATGGATACTTTTTATGTACCTAGTATCACTAGGAATTTAATTTCTTTGTCTAAGCTTGATATTGCTGGATATTCTTTTAAGTTTGGGAATGGTTGTTTCAGTTTGTTTAAGCGTACTTTTATGATTGGATCTAGTACACTTTATGATGGTTTATATAAATTGAATTTGGATAATTTATATGCTGAAACTCTTATGACTTTACATCACAATGTTGGCACTAAACGTAGTTTAGTGGATGAACGATCTGCTTACTTGTGGCATAAACGTTTGGGACATATTTCCAAAGAAAGAATGCAAAGATTAGTAAAGAATGAAATCATTCTGGATTTAGATTTTACTTATCTGAATGTGTGTGTGGATTGTATTAAAGGCAAACAAACTAAACACACAAAGAAAGGAGCCACGAGAAGCACTCAACTTCTTGAAATCATACACACCAATATATGTGGTCCGTTTGATGTAAATTTTTTCAATAAAGAGAAGTACTTCATCACCTTTATTGATGATTTTTCGCGTTATGGATATGTCTATCTACTGCATGAGAAATATCAATCAGTGAATGCCTTGGAAGTTTATATAAATGAAGTAGAAATGCAATTAGACAGAAAGGTCAAAATCGTAAGGTCTGATAGAGGTGGTGAGTATTATGGAATATATGATGAAAGTGGGCAACACCCTGGTCCGTTCGCTAAGTTCCTTGAGAAACGTGGTATTTGTGCTCAATACACAATGCCAGGAACACCACAACAAAACGGTATATCAGAAAGGCGTAATCGAACCCTAATGGATATGGTTAGGAGTATGTTAAGTAATTCATGTTTACATGTATCATTGTGGATGTATGCTTTAAAGACTGTCATGTATTTGTTGAATAGGATTCCTAGTAAAGCTGTTCAAAAGACTCATTTTGAGTTGTGAACGAGTAGGAAACCCAGTTTGAGACACATGCATGTTTGGGGTTGTCAAGCAGAAGTAAGAATATACAATTCGCAAGAAAAGAAACTAGATGAAAGAACAAGCAGTGGATTTTTCATTGATTATCTAGAAAAATCAAAATGGTATATGTTTTACTGTCCTACCCATAGTACAAAAATCATTTAAACTGGAAATGTTCGGTTCATTGAGAATGGTGAAACTAGTGGGAGTGAAGCTTCACGAAATGTGGAGATTAAGGAAGTTAGAGTACAAGTTCCTATACCTAGTACTTCTTTATCAAGAGTTGTTGTTCCACATGTTGTAGAAACTCACAACAATAAAGAAGAACAATAAATTAATGATCCCGAGGTTAACAATGAACCAATAATAGAACAACCACATGAAATAATATTAAGAAGATCTCATAGAGATAGAAAGTCTACTATTTCGAATGACTATGTGGTTTATCTACAAGAGTCAGAAAATGACTTAAGTATTGATAATGATCCAATTTCTTTTTCAGAAGCCATTAATGGTGATAATTCTGATAAGTGGTTAGATGCCATGAAAGATGAGCTTAAATCAATGGCACATAATGACGTATGGGACCTTGTGGAATTGCCAGAAGGATGCAAGAGAGTTGGGTGTAAATGGGTCTTTAAGACTAAGCGTGACTCTCAAGGCAATATTGAACGTTACAAGGCCCGTCTTGTTGCCAAAGGTTTTACTCAGAAAGATGGCATTGACTATAAGGAAACATTTTCGCCTGTTTCTAAGAAAGATTCTTTTAGAATTATCATGGCATTAGTAGCTCATTATGATCTTGAGTTGCATCAAATGGATGTTAAAACTGCTTTTCTGAATGGGGATTTAGAAGAGGATGTCTATATGGACCAACCGGTGGGGTTCGCTGAAGAAGGAAAGGAGCACATGGTGTGTAAACTTAAGAGATCGATATATGGACTTAAACAAGCTTCTCGGCAATGGTATCTTAAGTTCAATGATACTATTGTGTCCTTTGGATTTAAGGAAAACACCGTTGATCGGTGTATATATCTGAAGGTCAGTGGGAGTAAGTTTATATTTCTGATTCTGTATGTTGATGATATCTTGCTTGCGACTAATGATCTTGGTCTATTAAGTGAGACTAAGAGGTTTCTCTCTAATAACTTTGAAATGAAAGATATGGGTGAGGCATACTATGTGATAGGAATAGAAATATTTCGTGACAGATCACAAGGACTGTTAGGTTTGTCTCATAATGCATATATTAATAAAGTTTTAGAGAGATTCAGAATGGATAAATGTTCAGTATCTCTCGTTCCAATACAGAAAGGAGACAAGTTTAGTCTCATGCAATGTCCAAAGAATGATTTGGAACGGAAACAAATGGAAAATATCCCTTATGCATCTATTGTTGGGAGTTTGATGTATGCTCAAACATGTACGGGGCCAGATATTAGCTTTGCAGTTGGTATGTTTGGTAGATACCAAAGTAATCCAGGACTGGAGCATTGGAAAGCTGCAAAGAAAGTTTTAAGATACCTACAAGGAACAAAGAATCACAGGCTTACTTATAGAAAATCTGATCACCTTGAGGTGATAGGTTATACAGATTCAGACCTTGCCGGTTGTGTGGATACAAGAAAGTCTACATTTGGTTATGTGTATCTTTTAGCCGAAGGAGTGATTTCATGAAAAAGTGTGAAGCAGTCTATCATTGCTGCATCCACCATGGAAGCTGAATTTGTGGCATGCTTTGAGGCCACAGTTTAGTATAATTGGTTGCAGAACTTTATTTCAGGACTTGGAGTAGTCGACAGTATTTCCAAGTCGTTGAAAATTTATTGTGATAATTCTACAATAGTCTTCTTTTCTAAAAATGACAAGTATTCCAAAGGTGTTAAGCATATGGAGTTGAAATACTTTGTCGTTAAAGAAGAAGTTTCAAAACGTAGAGTGTCAATAGAACATATTAACACATATCTTATGATTGCTGACCTTTTAACAAAAGGGTTACCGCCCAAATTGTATGATGGTCATGTAAAGAATATGGGCATTATGTCTACTAGTGAATGTTAAATGTTGATTGTTAATGTTATTAATGTTTATGTGAGACTCTGAGCTCCCTAATGTATAAATTTCTGAAATCTGTGTTTTCTTCTTTATGTTTATACATGCAAATTATGATGAAGAAAACAAATTATGTTATATTATTGCTTTGTAAAATGACATTATGCTTGAACCCATTATGGACTTCTCGTTTTAAGGTCATATTAAGGAGAAATAGATGATATAGTAGTACATGAAAGGGATCATGTCGACTGAATGATGTGTGACCGCCATGACTCTTATTATTTCTGTATCTTTAATTATGAATAATGATGGAACCAATTTATAAGGTCTTTTAATGCGCATTATGTTTATGTATTAAATCACATAATGTTATAACATCATATGAGTCAAGTGGGAGAATGTTAGAATTAATTGGCGAATTAATTCTATTAGTGACTCATTTGAAATATTATTATGGGTCCAACTATGATTTAATAAATTTAAAAACCTATTCGTTATTATTATGGGAAGTGATAATAAAATAAAATAAAGATAAAGATAAAATAAAAACCAACTTGATGGACATTGCTTTATAAAAAAGAGGATTGAGGTTCTGTCTCTGGCCATAAGGTTCTTTTCACAGTAACCAATCAAGAATGTGTGAGAAGAGAAAGAAAAACAAAGAGATAGATTGAGAAACGGTAGTTGAAGAGCACACAAAGTTACAAATTTGAAGAACGCATATTTACAGGATTTCCCATGGATCAAGATTAGAGCTCTATTATGTTTTATCGTGTGAGAATCATAAATCTTGACGATTCTCTTAATTGTTTTACAAATTTAAGTTAATATCGTATTTCACGAATATTTCTATATTTATTCCATATTCCAAGGACTGTCTCTTTCTTACATTTGATTACGAGGATTTGAAAAACTTTACATTAGATAAACAATCTCTTGAAAAATAAGTTTGAATTTAATAATACGACCAAATCATCTTTACATCTAAATCGTTTATCCTATGATTTTATTAAGAAAAATATAAATAATTTTATTTTCATGTAATTCTTCGCTCTAAAGTAACTTCTATATCAAGCAAAAACCACTCAAAGTCCAAAAACTTAGTACAAAGTCTAAACATAACAATTATAAGTTTAACTAATTTGAAAAAATCATTTTTTCTCAACTAACTCTATTGTGATTGATGACAAATTTAAAAGAAAATAAAGAATCTTGTTAAAGTAAAGAGACACTTACTTTGATAAAAAAAAAATCTGATCATTAACTCCCTAACCTAACTATTGTTGGATGTAACGTCCCATTTAATTAATATGCGTAATTAAAAGAAACGCCACACATGAATAGTATAACAACACAGTCCTGAGATTCTTAACGTCACCCCTACAAAACTAGGCACACCACGATGCCAACAGAAACAGAACAACGGTTCGACTAAAAGAATATAAATCCAAGGACAACAAATACATGGGCCATAGCCCTAAAGAAAAGCCCAAAAGAAACTAAAGTCCAATCCACGCGGACTATGCAGCGGAATTACCACCTCCCTGTTGTCCACAGGTGTCCCTCGCCTCTGCTCACAACAAGTTGATGATCATCACAAAAGAGAGTACCACACAGCAGAACGCACAACAACAAAAGTAGGGTAAGCTAAAGCACAAGAGATTTCATCCATCAAATCAAATATAATTATACAATCCATTCACTCAAATCAACCAAGCATGTTATGACTGTTCAGGCAATACACTACGACACGACTCATCCGGATACATATAACTTGGTCAGATTCAGCAGACGCTTGCACTTGTGGTGGATACCTCTGCTCACCCCTGAGCTGCTCACCCCCGAGCTATGTGTTACAAGTGTTTCAATGAATCAATTTCCCTCACCACAAGGTTAGCCCTTAAATGAATTTCAGGCCTCCTGCTACTCTCACCACAGGAGTCAGTCCGCTCTAAGTGAGACTAACTGACCCCTTAGAGTGTCAGGATGCAATCCTTACCTTGAATCCTTACCTAGTTATACAGATGGGGCACCACCATGGGCACCCACTAACAGGGGCCATGAAATTACGTCCCGGCCACTAAAGCGCAACCCCGGAGGTCTCACCTAGAGACCCCAAGAAATTACACGCTGACACGGACCAACAATCATAAATCAGTAGTGTGGGAACATTAAATCATGTTTACAATTTCATACTGACCCCTGGAATTAATTCCTCATACGTATCACATTTTGAATCCATACCACTGGTAATCACCACCCCACGAGTCTAGGGCCTCATCTCATATCAATACCATATCACTTTAATTCCAATCCACGTACATAAAATTCAACTCATCTCGTTATCATGCCACATTAATAATGCCAATCTCATTTAGTTCACATGCCAATTCTCATACCAAACCAATCATCTACAATTCATGAATCATGCTATGCATACATAATACTCCATTATATACATGTCTCTCATCACAAAATTCATACCCAAACCAATACCAATCATCCAAGAATAAACAAGCATCTAAATACAGCATTGTCTCGCCCAGCACCTTGCTTAGGCTGAAGGGTCTCGATCAGGCTGAAGGGTCTCGCTTAGGCGAGACGTGCTCGCTTAGGCGAGCCCCCTTCGCCCAGACGAGGGCTCAAAAAGGCATCCAGAAATCAACGCGGGATCTCGCTTAGGTGAGACCTCTCTTGCCTGAGCGAGATACTCGCTCAAAAAGAAGAGTGGGTCGCCTAGGCGACCTTTCGCGTAAAAAGGTTTGGGCAAGTCTCTGCTCATCTCGCCTAGGCGAGACTGGCCCGCTTGGGCGAGATTCACAAGTCTCGCCACTATTTTCCTGCAACAGTTCCTCGCTCCAGCCCAAACAACATATTCATACAACAGTTTCAAGCGTTCAGAACCAAAATAGCAACACACCAACCACACTTACTCGAAATAACAACCAAACAATGAAGGAAACAGGACATATGAGTAAGGTCTTAGCTTCCCTACCTAGAAAATGACAAGCACGAGATCTCGACCCCTAAACAGTGGAGAACGGCAACACAAGGGGCGACTCAAGGTAATGGAGTACAAGTCCTCTTAGCTCAACGTGACAGTGGAAGCAAACCCTAGAGGAGGGGGTTGACAGCTGCAGTCTTAGATTCTCTGAAATGAATGGAAAATGAGACTTAGGACAACTAAGATTGATTTTTATCTACTGGGCCAGCTCTTAGGCCCACTTACAAGGGCAGCCCTTTTAATTTAGGGCTGAAAGATAAGGAGCAATCTTAACGGGCCTTACATTGGATATAGTCAAATTCTGAAAGGGGTAAGATTTGAAAAAATATAAGCTAAGTTAGGAAAGAAATATAGGTAGACAAAGATAATTCCTACACAAGATCTACCACAAGTTTTAAGTACTATTTTACATACCAAATTTTAGTTTCTCTGTACCTGAAATACACGAATTTTTCTTTTATCTCAAAATAATGAAGTAGACAAATTCAACTTTGTTGATAAACTGCAATTACTCCGTAACTTTCCCTTCATCAAAACTAAAACATTTTAGCTTCTTTTTTTTCTTTTTCGAATCGTTTTTTTTGGGCCTTTTATTGGGTCAAGCCTTTGTCATGCCTAACAAAATGCGGCCCTGTTCTCAACACCTTTCTACTACACCTTCCCTTTAGAATTAAATGGCTAAAATAACCTTGTTAAACAAATTTGTTTAGCAAACTTCTATAAACATTGTTCTAGAAAACAATATACCCGATCTAGAGTACAAAATCTCACAATTTCATGTTTTGAGACATGTGTTATGAAACAGTGACACACTCATTCTGAAATACTTCACATTCTCATATAATTTTGATACAAACACTCTTAAATGTCCTTTATTTTCATATAAATTTAAACTCTTCACGTCACAACCCGTTAACACTCTTTTTAATCATTTTGTTATTATTTTATCATCATTTCTTTAGGGGTAAAATTATTTCAGAAAAATCTAAAATTTTAAAATTATATATATATATATATATATATATATATATATATATATATATATATATATATATATATATATAAAAAATATATACAATTTTGAACTAACAAATGACAACTTCAATATTTTAATATTTCTGAACCACTTCGATTCAAAATTTACTTTCTATAAGAGAAAAATATGGTTACGTGTCAATCTCTCAAAAATTTGAAGATTAAAATATATATTAAAAACAAATCACTCTCACACTATTTTGTTCTAACCCTCCGTGTCCCACACAGAATACCTCTTTCTCATTCTCTTTCCAACCTCTTCAGCTTCTTCTCTCTCTTTCTCACTCACACAGAACACCATGGCCTCTGACTATTCTCTCTTTCTCAGTCACACAAAACACCATGGCCTTCAGATAATCTTCAGCTTCATCTCTCTCTTTCTCACTGACAGAGAACACCATGGTGAACACAACCTCTTCAGCTTCATCTCTCACTTTCTCACTCATACAAAACACCATGGCCAACGCGACCTCTTCAACTTCTTCTCTCTCTTTCTCACTTAACATTCAGATCTTTTTCTATTTTTGCTTTTTTTCAATTCTTCTTTTCAATGTTTGTCACTAACATCTTCACATCTCTAGTTCTTTTTGTTTTCTTTTTTATTTTAGTTTTCTTTTTCAGATGAATGAAATGAGTAGAAGATGGGCCATGTGCAAGATTTGATTTTTTACATTGCACAATGAGAACAGTATGTAAAGTATTTACTTTTACTCAACCTACGGTTATTTTCAACCTTCTTAATGAAAAAAAAAATCATCTTTTTTGTTCTTGCTTTTATCTAACTGATATTTGCGTTGAACCAATCTTTGTTCTAGTTTAAATGGTTGAAATGAAGAGGTCGAAGACATGCAAGACTCTTCTCTCTCTTTGCTCATTTGTGAAGGATTTTGGACACGTCGACCGATTGTTCATAATACGATATGGGAAGGACATTGGTTCACAGTGGACTATTGTTGATTATGAATCTAATGTTCATAATGTTACCTACATCATGGATATTCACACTTCAATGATTACCCAATGCTAGAATGATTTAAGATCTTTCTATGCAGATAAGTCAGACAAATTGTTTGGTAAGAATCCAATGGATGGAAAAAAAAGCTCCCTGTGGAGAAATGATTGTTGTATCATTGAGAATCAGAGCAGAGAACAACGTCATAAACTTTCACCTCACAAATTTTGTAAGAATCCAATAGATGGAAAAAAGCCCCTTTATTGAGAAGTGATTGTTGCACAGGAGGAATAAGAACAAAGAGAGAGCAAAGAAATGTCATAAAATTTTACCTCACAAATTTTGTAAGAATCCAATGGATGGAAAAAAGACCCCCTATTTAGAAGTGATTGTTGCTTCAATGGGAATTAGAGCAGATAGAGTAGAGATGAGCGTCTTAAACTTTTACCTCACAAATTGTGTAAGAATCCAATGGATGAAAAAAAACCCTATTGAGAAGTGATCGTTGCATTAGTGGGATTCAGAGCAAAGAGAGAGAGAGAGAGAGAAGAGCGTCACAAACTTTTACTTCACAAATTTTGTAATAATCTAATGGATGGAAAAAAGTCCCCTATTGAGAAGTGAGTGTTGCATCAATGGGAATCATAGTAGAGAGATTAGAGAAGAGCATCGTAAACTTTTATCTCACAAAAGATGGATGTTTATGCGAGTGCGTGTGTGCGTGCATGTGTGGGGATGTGTGCGGGTGCGTCCATGCATGTGTGTGCATGTGTTATAATACAAATATTTAAAAAATACAGACACACATGTGTAACAACAGTTGTATTTCTGCTAGTATATAAAACACTTTTGTTGTATAATGAAAATGTCATAACTAAAATTCATTATTGTTATTATTTCTCAGAACATCCATGTGACTATGTGGGTTCAAATTTAGGATACTATATTACATTTTTTTAGCTAACTGACACAGAGGTTAAACATAAACAACTTTTGGTTCAGGCTATAAAAAGTTGAGAATCTTCACCAAACATTATACCTGAATCATATGATATATGATTGTTTTTTTACATGTTTATTTTTGCTAAAAATGCATAGCATTTTAATTTTTTTATATATTAAAGGCAATAGGCTAAACAAAAGTCAACACTAAACATAACGAGTATTTTTTTCTTGGGTATAATAAAAGTTAAATAAAAGATCTTAATCAATTTTTCCACGTCAAAACAAAGGTGTGATAGCTAAACATGTAAAACTCCCTATACTAATAGAAACTCCTTACAAGGACAAACGCTTTGATCACATTTGTTGGCTTCAGAGTTGACAACAGAAAAACCACTAACACCACACTTATGGCGGCCACCGTCGCAAACACACATGCACTCACTCACACACACATAGGTGTCGTCACATCTATGTGTCCGCATTTTTAAAATATTTGTATTATAATATAAATTGTTACTTTTGTAAATGATAATGTGGGTGTGAATGTGTGCTAGTATGAATGAATGTATGTATGAGTGCGTGCAAATGTGTGCATGCATGTGTGAATGTGTTGGTGCGTGCATGCGTATGCATTTATATATTATAATTCAAATATTAAAAAAAAGTGAATATACATTTGCGCTAACACTTGTTTTTCTGCTAGTTTAAATATAATATATATTTTTAGTTGGATATGAGATTACACACAACCCTAATTACTATATAATATATACACCTACTTTCATGTTCCTTTTTCTCTTGCATCAATATACTCCATTGAGGATCAGGGCAAGGTACAAAATAAGTCAGAATTAGATAATTTTATTTATAATCATACTTCAAATTTTGAACAAGTTAATTAAGTTACACTAGAAACACTGAAATCATAATTTTGGTCCATTCATTTATTCAATTGGATTTTACTAACTAACCCTTTTCTTGATTTAGGTTTATCATTGGAAGTACTTAATCACGCAATTGTGGTACCACAAGTTAGAATTCAGTAACTTGATATTTTTTTTAATTGAAGCAGAAAAATTGTTTGAATATGATTATAAATGATTAGTGAATATTGTTTGGGTATGTATTTACCCACATGTGAATGTACAAACAAATACTGGTGTCTGCATTGAGTGGTTATTGGGGTGGTCTGTTCGGTGGTGGGAACTTGTTGTCTTTCATGGTGGGGGCGGCATCGACAGTCCTGAGTACCATATTAGCAATTTTATAGCTGCCATCTCCGAAAACTTATCAGGCAAAGGCTGCAAGCATGATTGGAGGGCAATGGTGGACCTTGGTATTGACAAAGGGGCCATGGCCCCCTCAATTTATTATTATTTTATTTTTATTTTTATTATTTTAAATACATTTTTTTTTAAATTTAATATTTTTAATATATTTTATATTCTAATAAAATTTTATACATTTATATAATATTTGAGAAAAAATATTTTTTTTCTATATTTATTTTTTAATTTTACATTTTAAATATTTTGAAAAAAAGATAATTATTTTATTAATATTATTTTTTAAATGATTATTTATTTAATTTAACATTTTTTTATTTGATTATTTTTTAAATATTAATTTATATTATAATAATAACAATAACAATAATAATAATATGAAAATTAATTATAGTAAAATTATAAAAATAATTTATATTTAATTTTATAGTTATAATAATAACAATAACAATAATTATTATTTTATTATTTTTTATTATCATAAAAAGGTAAGTACAATGTTTTTACTGGTTTTTATAAAAATTTTGGAATTACTCTTTTTAGTTTTTATTTTTATTCAAAAATATGAAGTTGGTCCTCTAATTTTTTTTAGTTCCAATTTGATCTGATTTCTTAGAAAATGATGCAATTTTGTCTTAAATTTCTTAAATTAGACCAAGGTTTTTTCATCAAAATGAAAGTTTTGAATAAGAATGGTTTACTTTGTTGGTCTAATGGACATAATCTTAGTATTAATTTTGATGAAAAATTCTTACTCCGTTTCGAGAAATTTAACAAAAAAGATTAAATTGTATCACATTTTTAAAAATTGACACCTAATTGAGACTAAGAAACATCAGAAGACATTTTTGGACAAAAAACTGAACCAAAAGAATAATTCAACCAAAATTTTGACACCCTCAAAATATTAGTCGAAGATCTGCCACTGCTGGAGGGGGCTTTAGTCCATAGAGTTTTTCATGTTTCAATTTTATCTTTCCTTTTAATACAATAATATTTTGACAACTAAATTTTGACAATTTTCTCTTATCATCTGAAATAAAATATTTTAAGTGATTTTAAAATATAAAGATAAAAAAATAAAAAGACATTTTTCTTTTATCATCTGAAATAAAATATTTTAAGTGATTTTAAAATATAAAGATAAAAAAATAAAAAACCAGTTAAAAAATAACATTTCAGATTATAAAAAAAATTAGTCAAAATTTGATTGTCAAAAAATCATTTTCATAAATCATAAATACCACGTAATTATTATAATGTATAGGGTGAAATTATTATTATAATAAAAAGAGGAAGTGTGTATAGTGAAAATGGGGCTGCACAAGAGACCCGGTCCAGCCCATTTCTTCTCTTTGTGTCTCAAGACACATTGGGTCATCTTCTTCATACAAAATAGC